>Ga0315914_1004227_pt1 | contig 21522 bp, 15 predicted proteins | sample MpolenodulesMG_FD_203920 | JGI IMG/M metagenome (GOLD analysis project Ga0315914, IMG submission 203920) | Medicago polymorpha root nodule microbial communities from Los Angeles, California, United States - elongated nodules | ecosystem: Host-associated > Plants > Roots > Nodule | place: USA...
TTTCGTTTTTGTTTGACCTATTAGGGGGTAAATCAAAACAAAAATATTTTACAGGGGGTAAATCAAAAAAAATATTTTACAGGTGGCAAAACCAAAAATGACCTATATTACAGGGGGTAAAAACCTATTAACCCGATTTAATATATTGATGCAAGGTAATTTCAGTCTAAATTTGAATATATAAAAACCAAAAATAGGTCAAATTAGGCAAATATTTTTTTAGAGGAAATAAGGTATATAATTAGTGTGTTTAATTTTGCGGTGATAAAAATTAATTTGAAATTTTATGGAGATTGGTTATTGTTAAGAGGCGGTAAAAACTTCGTACAAATATCATTGTGACCTAAAAAAAAGTAATTTTAAATAAATTGATTTTGTAAAATAATTTTAGTTAAATGTGAGCAAAATGTAAAGTGATTTATGTTTGGATAAATTTATGTAAAAGTGTTTTCTTTTTATGTGAAAACGTGTTGAACAATGAATTCAAGTCTAAAAATAATTACACGGTAGCTAGAACTCTAGCTTTAAGTTAGAATCAATATATTCTAAATGTAAAATTAATCTACTCGATAAAATCCATACATATCAAAATCAATTCTATAATTTTTTTTAACGACAAAGATATATATAAGAAACTAAAAATGGAAAGAATACAAGTACTACCTAGGACCGAATAAAAAAGCGAAAAAAGAGAGAAAAAAGGGTTAAATAATGTTTCGTCCCCTGCCATCTGGGCGAGTTTTGAAAAATACCCTTGTAAATTGTTTTCTTTAAATCCCCCTTGTCATTCAAAGATTTCATCAAAAACAACTTCGGTTCCATCTGACTTGACAACTAAACTGACGTGACACAATGACTGAACAAATTAATTTAATTTTTATTTTTTAGAATCCATCTCACATTTTTGAAAAATTAAAAATTAAAAATAAAAATAGATCGTAAAATAGGGTATTTTCATTTTACCCCCTTCCAAAATCTAAATAAAAAACTAGAATAATAATAATAATAATTATGATCATCTTCTAAAGAATTGATTTAGGTTCATCTAAAGATGATCATAAAAATGATGGAATTCCTGCTAAGTCTGTATAATTGATGATGGATGGCAATCTGTTAGCATGGACCCCAATGGTATTGAATGGAAACATGATTGTGCAGCAAAGTGGGTAGATTTTCATCCAACTATGATCGTCAAATATATTATAGTTCCATACTTTTTCAATGTCTAATATGCAAAATAATTTTGTTGATATCCTCTGTAACAATTTTGTGAATCACTTAACTCATATTAAAGAGAATCACAACTTTCGGAAAGACGGCAAAAAAGTTCAACAAACACTCTTTAAAGATTCTAAATTAAGAAACTATTCATTAAAAATGTCTAATGTTTCAATTTCCGATGCATTGAATGTACAAGTTTTCATAAAAACTTACCATCTAAAGTCTTTAAAACGTGTTGTAAGGGAACTCGTTAGCTTTTCCCTAAAATTAATTCTATTTGGATTGTAAAATGACGCCAAATTCTCGGATTCGTAAAATTAGATTTATCCTTTGGAAGTTGATCATAATTTTTCTTCTGGTTCTTTATTTAGGTTTTGGAAGGGCGTAAAATTAATTTGTGCAACCAACGTGTCATGTCAGTTTAGTTGCCAAATCTGATGGGATCAATGTTGTTTTTGATGGAATCTTTGAATGACAAGGGAGGATTTAAAAAAAATAAAAATTACAGAGATTTTTTTAAAAAACTTGCTCAAATGACGAGGGCAAAACATTATTTAACAAAAAAAAAAAACCATAACGCAACAAGTACGGATCCACCCCAATCAACAACATAAACCTCTAATGACTAAAATACATAATAACTTCCACCATCTATTCGTAGTAAGTTTACCTTTCAATGATGATAATTTTATTCTGTCCACCAATTACTCAAGAGTCATCCAATTTTCAAGAAAAATCAATTCTACATATCTCAAATCAATTTCTCGGACCGCAGAAGTGAAAACTAAAGTACAAATAGAACATATGAAACAAGATTAAAACTAAAAAAAAATGAAATAAAATAAATAACCAAGCGCATGCACCCACACCTATGACTAACGTAGTGAGGAATGGGACCAATGTAAATTAGTGCTTAACATAAGTCAAAGATGGGGGTACAACCAAACAGTCAAACACGCCTCCAGTTGCATCGACCACCAAGTATAAATAGAAGGTGTTGCAACAAGTTTAAAAATCAAAACATAACATAACATACGATAAGAGGTTAATAACTCAACTATACTATTTTGATAATTTCTCCAACACAAAAAACACACAAACAAACATGGCTGCATGTAAATTGCAAGGTACAATTGTAAGAAACCAATTCATAGAAAAAAAGGGAGTACCCAAAGAGCGTAACTTTGCGGTTGCTCAAGCAGTGGTTACTCGTGATAAGTTTAAGGTTAAGATCCCTCAATTAGCCACTACATATACACCCTTACCTTCTACAATACCCTTGATTGAGAAAGCCACAGAAATTATTGTAGAGACAGAAGATACCACTTCTACTGGAAAATTTGGTAGGTTTGGAGGGAAGTTTGTACCAGAAACACTTGTAATGTGCTTGAACCAGCTTGAAGCTGAGTTTAAAAATGCCCTCCGCGATGATGTTTTTCAGGTAATTTTGTTAATTAGGGTGAAGAATGATACCATGTTCAAGGTAGGAAAGACTATTAGGCATACAAAATAGGTCTAATGCGTCACATTACGCAATAGAGTTTAATCACTTGTTCTCAATACGAAAATATAAATATAATTCATTTTCAAATTGAAATTTACAACATAAGAGAATTAAAAATCTAAACCAATTTTAGTTAGACGGTTTCTATGCAAACATACCATGCACCCTTAAAAAAAAATCTTTTCAAATTCCAATTTAAATCTAAAAACATATGAAACTAAAATTTAGATAATATATAGTACCTACTCTTATGTTTGTGATTTCCTCAAACTATCAAATAACATCAAAATAATTGTTCCCACAGGCAGAGCTAGCAACAGCATTAAGAGACTATGTTGGTAGAGAGACACCTTTGTATCATGCTCAAAGGTTGTCAGAGCATTACAAAAGCAAGAATGGTGGCAAAGGGCCTGATATATACTTGAAAAGAGAGGATTTAAACCATACTGGCTCTCACAAGATGAACAATGCTCTTGCACAAGCTATGATTGCCAAGCAAATTGGTCGAAAAAGTGTCGTTACTGCCACCGGTTCAGGACAACACGGGCTTGCAACAGCTGCTGCATGCGCAAAACTTGCTTTGGAGTGCACAGTCTTTATGGCTGCCAAAGACATGGACAGACAATCATCTAATGTACGGTTGATGAAGCTGTTAGGAGCTAAGGTAATCAATCAAACATAACCTTTGATTTTAACTATTGAACACGAAGATTTTCCTACCTAAAAGAATCCAATAATTTTTTTTTTTTAAAATAAAAAGAATCCAATAATTGTCTTCTCCATTTTTTAGAATAAGTTTAATGCAAGTAACCTCTTTTAACACAATCTTTTAATTTCAATGCCCAATCATTGTTTATTTGGCAAAATTTACGTGGTCCTATACCATTTTATAGACAGGTCCCATAGTTATGATCCTCATAACCAAGGAAAATATCAGCCAAATTAAATAATGAAAATGCTAAAGAGTGCCCTTGGTGCATTGGTTAAGGGAAAATTTCAGCCAAATTAAATAATGGAAATGCTAAAAGTTAAAAAATTGTTATTTCCAATCCAAAGCTACTATTTTTGGTTTCTTAAGACACTGGTTAGCAAGACCTATTAAATAATTTATTTCAAAATTGGTCCTAAAGGGGCGATGCTTAGAGATTTTCTTAGTGACGCTCTTGTCTAGTGCATCATTTTTAGAGGCATGAAAATTATTCTTTCAATTTAGTAGTTAGTACTCTATAAATATATTTTTTTAACTCGTTTTAATTAATTTTATAGAAAAATATATTTTTAGATAATGTTGATTATAAATGAAATTTTTGCAATAAAAAATACAAAAAGAAATACATTCAAATAATCATAAAGACATAATTTTATTGATTCATTTAGGGCATAAAAAATTGTAGGATCGGTCATGCTGAGTGGTTGAGTGAAGGGTCATGCCTTCCAAACATAAAGATAAAGACATTTTTAAAATTAGATACGGACATGACTTCTTTTTAGAAATAAAGATGATATACCCAAAATAATCACCATATAACTAAATTAATAATGCATGTAAACGTGTAGGTTGAAGCTGTTAATGGATGTTTCAAAGATGCATCATCAGAGGCATTTCGCAGTTGGGTTGGAGACTTGGACAACAGTTACCACTTGTCGGGTTCAGCGGTGGGACCACATCCATGTCCCACCATGGTACGTGAGTTTCAGTCAGTGATTGGGAAAGAAACAAGGAAACAAGCATGGGAAAAATGGGGAGGAAAACCTGAAATTATTGTTGCAAGTGTTGGAACAGGTTCAAATGCTTTAGGTATGTTCCATGAGTTTCTATCAGACACGGATGTTAGATTGATTGGAGTTGAAGCTGCTGGTTTAGGGTTAGAAAGTGGAAAACATTCATCCACTTTGGCCAAAGGAGAAATGGGTGTTTATCATGGTGCTATCTCCTATTTATTGCAAGATGGTGATGGACAAATTATTGAACCTCACTCCATTGCAGCTGGGTAAGTCACACCAATAATGCATGCTTATCAATTTTTATTGATAATTTTTTTTGTCAAATAGTTCAGCGACTATAATTCATCACTATTTTATTTAGAACTTTTATCTAGTAGTATTATTGTTTTGTGGCTAGAATAAGAGACGAAATAAATTATCCTATCATATTTCAATTTAATTAGTGATTATGTTATTTTATTTTGAGTATGTAGTAAAATATTTGTCACACAATACGAATTGAATTAAAAATCAGCAAAAAGAGATTAAAAAAAAATACCTTTTCACCGATATTATTTTAGTATTTTATATGAAAGTGATTGTGTTTATATGACTTTTAATTATTTATTTTAGACATGATTTTTTTATAATAGTTTAATTTAGGGGGCTTCAAAAATAATAAAATTAGACCAACTTTTGATTATATCCAAATAAAAATTTGTGCATATATATTTTTGTTCCAAATTAGACCGCCATTTGATTATTGTAGGGAATGATTTAATAAACAAACATGGATTGAAATTAGATGATAAGTTTTTTTTTTTAATTATTTGCAGGATGGAGTACCCAGGTGTTGGTCCAGAGTTGAGTTTCCTCAAAGAAAGTGGGCGTGCAGAGTTTTGTGTCGCAACCGATGAAGAAGCTCTTGATGGTATATACATGCCTAATTAAAACATAGACATTATATTTAGAAATTAGAAAAAAGTATATATTATATAATCAAACCATGCACAAATATTTAAACAGTTCATGTGCTATGACTTTGCAGCGTACGAGAGATTATGCAAATTGGAGGGTATATTTCCATCTCTAGAGGCAGCACATGCATTGGCTATATTAGATAAACTGGTTCCTACTTTACCAAACGACAACATTAAGGTTGTTGTAAATTGTAGTGGACGTGGAGACAAAGATGCAGCTATAGTCTTCAATTGTAGAAAATGACACTGCACTATTATTAATCCATATAAATTGTATCCAAAGGAAAAGGAAAAACACTATATGTGTATAGAAATTAGGCTTAAATATCTAAAATATAAGCCACCTACTTGTTTGAATAGGCCCCCCTGAGTTTGTACTTTGGAATCAAACATAAGATTGAATATATTGATGCAGGGTAATTTCAGTTAATTCCTTTGTGAGTTGTTTAATTTTTTATTCTGATTTAAGTTTTTTTTCCTTTGTTAGGATTTTTTGAGTTGAAGGTGATAAATTTCTTGATTGCATGTTGAAATATTTGGGTTAAAAAAGATGAATTTGTTGGGTTTTATGGGTTGAAGATCTATCGTTATAATTAATTTCAATTTATTTCTTTTTAATAAAATATTTGTTGTGTTATTAATAAATGATTAATATATTGGCTTAAGCGTAATTTTGGCCCTAAGTTTTAAAATGTAGTGATTTTGCCCCAATATTAAAAAGAATGACTAGAGTCTCCACTCATGTTTAGCCTCTTTTGTAAAACTCTAATTTTGACCTTTTTGAATTTTTTTTGTGTGTATAAAAGCCACATAATCATTATAAGTATTAAATAAATAAATAAATAAGAAATTAAAAATATAGCAAGAAGAACAACACACCATCAACATCATCATAGGCTTCTCCTCCTTCTACCTTCTCCCACTGACATCTCAATTCTTCTATATTCCATAATAAAAGATCCCAATTCAATCTTAATCTTCTCAATCATCATCACACAGAACAAACAAACAAAGCCAAAAACAAAGCTCAAAACAATCTTTGGAATTATGGAAATTCTGGAAAATCATGATGCTCAAGAAAACAGATCTGAAGGTTGAGAAAGGATGGAGAGAACGAACGTGAATCCACCAATATAAATCGAACGCAAATAGAACATCAACAAATATTGAATCTAACGTGAATCATAAAAGTTATTTCATCATCAAATCAATCACCCAATTTTTTCTTTTCTCCTCTTCAATTTGATTTTGTTTTGTTTTTCTAGTAACAGTGGGTGTCCATCTCAGAGCCACTGGTGATTTTGTTTAGTTCTGTTTGAAGAGAAGAAGGGTTTTGAGTTCGATAGATGGAAGAGAAGAGACTTGAAGGGTTTTAGTTTTGGGTTTAGTGTTGTGATTCTAGTTCTGTTTTAACGAAGAAGCTGTCACATTTTGTTTTTGTTATGATTTTTTTATGAAGAAACTGGGTTTGATTGTTCTAAGTTTCCTGGGTTTGATGTGCTTCTCTCCTCAATTCTTTCCTTTTTTTGTTTAATTCTACAAATACACTTGTGGTGTTTACATTGTTCTCGTAAATGAGTATAAAAAAAGATTTAAGTTTGGTCAAAATATAAAATCATTAACTTCTAGTCAAAAAAACTCACTTTCATTTTATTAATCATTAACTTTAAGTTTGGTCTTTAATAAAAAAAAAAATCAAGTCTAGTCAAAAAAATAAAATCATTAACTTTCGGTTAATAAAACACATGAAATTATTATAAATTTTGATTATGTAGGAATTTTTCTAAAATTGGCGAATCACTTGGCAAACCTGTTAAAAAATTTATTTAGTGTTCTTTTTGTCTTTTTTAGTAAAAATTCCGGTTCTTTTCATCTTTTTTATTAAACATTCCAGTTCTAAAGAAAAAATAGTCTTGATAATTCGGAGTTCTGTCGTAGTATAAATAAAGTCTGGTAAAAGTAAATTTGGTCTATGTGAAGATCAAACTTAAATTTTTCTAAAAAATTTGTCCTTGGTGGAACTCAGGTATTTCTTTAGTCTTAAAATAAGTGTTACATTAAAAAAAAAAAAATCCTAATAAAAGTGTTTGTTTTAGCTTCCAATGCAATTTTAATCATTTTGTATTTCTAATTGTACTCTCTAGTTAATATCATGTGCATCACTCTTATTTCATTTTTCTTTCACACTTTGTATGTATGATAAATATAATACACCAATAATTAACAAAAATAATTTGGTAAAATCATTATTGTCTATTTCATTTCTTATATTTTCTTAATATGTGTCAAATTGTCTAATGTGACATTTATTTTGGGTCGGATGGAGTATATATGAACATATTGAATAATTTGCCTTGTACCCCTACAATCATTCCTTCACCCTTACCAACCATACAAAATTCCAATTTTATCCTTTTTTAAATTTTATTTCACCCCACAAAATACTTTTAATAAATAAAAAGTTCTTCCATAACAAAAAGTTAAACCGAAAAACTCGAAGAAAGATTTTTGAAATGGCGAAATCCATTAAATTTTCAGGAAATTTGAGATAGGTAATCCGGTGGTAAAAATTATAAATTAGAAAATTTGTTGAATAATTTCCTGCAGATTTCCTCATCTCTTGAAGGGAGTATTAACATAGGAAATTGCATAGGCCAATTAAGCCAAGATTCTTCACTTTGCCATGCCATCTCTACAACACAAATCAAACAACCCACATCTTTTCTTTATTTACTCTCGTCAACATGAAGGATTATTCTTCCACCTCTTTAAAAGTTGCAAACCCATGGGTCAAAAGTGAGTTGTGCTCTCTATCTTCAAAATTCACCTCTTAGGTTGAAAGTGTGAAAGTAGAACAATTATTTTGATTTTGTTAAAAATTAAATGGGGCATACGAAAAATAATAAAAGTTATAACTCAAAATTCAAAATTAAAGCTAGATCTAAAGGAGGAGAAAGACAATAAGAGGAAATGAGAGGTTGGTGTCGAGAGATGGTGTAGACTGTAGATGAATTTGTAGACTGCATATGATTTTGTTAACAAACAGGATCTGAGTGCAGAATGCAGGTGAATTGGAAGGGAAATAAGGAATGATTTGCTTTTAAAAATGTACCAAATTAAAGAAATTTGCAGTTTATGAAAGAAATTCATTGAAGTATTCTAGACATAGGTTCACCAAGGGTGAAATCAAATGGTAAAGAGGATAAATTTGGAATTTTTAATGGTATGTAGGGGTGGAAGTAAAAACGTAGGGGTATATGGTAAAACTTTTGAACATATTTAGTGGTTATAAATACATTGGGTATATGTATCAAACTTACACACACACACACACACTCTCTCTCTCTCTCTCTCTCTCACACACACACACACACACACACACCATCATGTTTATTGAGTTTTAATTTAATCTACTTTTTCAAACTATACATTGAACCAAGAGGTAAGGTGAAATCCTCTATCGCTGATTCAACTCTTGCTTTCAATTTTATTAGTATTCAACTCCTTAATATTTTTCTTCTCTTGATTTTTTTTTTTACTTGTAGTTTTGATGTTTGTTTGTTGCACCTCTACCCTCTTGGACCAAATCTAAATTGTTGGCTTAATCAATTGGTCAAGAACAACTACATGAGTTGTACTTTAGATCAATATAATTAATTAATAGATTGAGATCTGGCGAGAGAGGCAAAATGAATCGAAATTGAGATAACACCATGGTTTAAAAACAACAACAATCCATGATTTTATACTTCTTATTTACGGTATTTGTAGATTTGTCAATGAATTTGAAAACAAGAACTATTTGCTTAATGTAATGATTGAGAGGAACACTTTTAATAGTTAGATTAATCTAATGAGTGATATTTTATTTGAGGTAAAAGTAGGCCACATACAATCTAGTTGTATAGTTCTTTTTATGAAATTGATCAGTTGCATGATTTTCTAGAGAAATAGAGTAATGATCTATAATCGTGGATTTGACCCCAAAAGAACCTAAGTTTGTGTAATTAAATAGGTTAAATTTAGTTGAGAAAGTTTTTATGTGAACTTAATGTTCTCATTCATAATGATGGTAAACCTTCAATACATTTCATCTATGATTTCGGTTTCCTTCATTTCGAATAGTTCATATTTTCGTACACCAATGTCAATTCTTGTTTCCTTCACGTGACTGGTACCTTCATGATGTATTTTCAAGGCATGCCAAATTTCTTTGGCAGTGTTGCTTTCTTGTACTCTATCAAATTCTTCCCTGCTTAAAGCCATGGTTAGAAATGATTTTGCTTTAAAATTTAATAGAACACGTTTACCTTCCTCTTCTGACCAGTCTTTTTGTTTTTTGATGTTTAGATCTTCATCATATGGAATGTAGTTTCCCTTTTCTACTATAGACCACATGTGGTTGTCTTGTGATTGTAAGAATAGTTGCATTTTATCTTTCTAGTAGTAGTAATCAGCTCCTTCAAAAAGAGGTGGTCTAGATGAAGAACCTCCTTCAGACATGAAATTTACTTTAGACATTTTGTATTCTTTCCTGGATTTTTTCTCCGTACACTGTTAAGTGCTAAGATCTTAGAGTCGGGCTCTGATACCAATTGAAGTAAAATAATATCACAAGAAAGGGGGGTTTGAATTGTGATGTAATAAAAATTACCTATTAAAAATTTCTCAAACAAACAGGTTAGTAATCTTAATTGAAAATTAAGATAGTGATTGTGAGTGAGTGTGAACAATATAAATATTAAAGAGATAAGGAAGAAAGATCACACAAAAGAGTTATCCTGGTTCACCCAACGTGGACTAGTCCAGTCCCCACAATACTTGTGAGATTTTTCACTAGGTAGTTGAGTTATGACTTAATCTCAATTCCTTCTTTCTTTTAGATCTTTCTGATCTTTACACCAACTTCTTTCAACCTTCACTTGGTCAAGTCACTTGTTGTTACGAGCAAGAATTTTTACAACCTTTGTGCTTTCTACACAAATACAATTTCTTTTACAATAGTATTTGAATTTGAAAAGTATTAATCTTCTTCAAAGATTTAATACACACGAAAAGAGCAGCTTGCTCAAAACAAAGATATAGTTCTTGAGTGATTTGTAGACAAAGAGGTTCTTGATGAATATGTTCTTTTTCTTTTGCTCAAAAGTTGTGTGTTCCTCTTGTTGAAGTCTTCTATTTATAGGAGAGGAACTCTTGGTAACTTTGTTTCCATCTTGCAGCGCAAGACTCAAGGGAGCCTTTGTGATGAAACTAATTTCTGAAAGTTGAGATCGATCTCTAAAACTGCTGAAGCTTTCCTTTGTACTTTGTTGCTTGCTACGTGAGACATGAGCTTTGTATGGCTCATTTCCTTTTCATTCCTGCTGTAGCCTTCAATCTTGAGCCCAAAGAAAAGGCTTTTCTTGTACTAGGTTGCTTTCTTGTCATGTTGTGAGGTGACCATAAAGTGTATATCCAAAGGATCATAGTTTTGTATTTGTCTTACATTTTTGATGTGTTGTCGATTTTCTAGTGGTCCTTCTCATGCCAACCTTTTTGCACATGATATTAAATATGTTCTTTTTGTTCATTTGTACATTTGTAGTAAGCTTCCAATAATATTTCCTTGTCATGATATAACTTTATACTTGAAATATTTATTGCTTCCTTAAATGTGACATTCTTCATATTTCCATTGCCCTGTACGTGCTTGGCTTGTTTTGAACTTAAGTCCATATTTGAGACCAATGCTTGAGATCAATCTCTCACAAATAACTTGGTGCTTTCTTTAGTAATCATATAATGCTTTTATACCTTTAACTTAAAAGAAACACTCAAGAACACATGTTATATAACAATTAAAATCAGAATTAATAAAGTTTAATTTAATTAGTTTGTTATCTTTAAGACTAAAATAGGGATTTAGATTTTATATCAACGGGTTTATGGGACATTTTTATTGTTCTCATTTGAGTCAATGTAATTCTATTTCTATCCAAAATCGACAACTTCATAGTTACGTTAGTCCTTTTAGTGAGAAATCATGTAAATCGCATAATCAAGACATCGCATGGTAGAGGCATGACAATGAAGATCAATGGAGTTCAAAAAGGGTTTTATGGCAATAAAATAAGGGAAAATAATGTTCCAAGTCCCATCATGAAAGCATGGATGAAGATCGCTCAAAGAACAAACAAAAACATCATTTTTCACACATTTTCCTGCCCATGTACCCCTAGGATGTTCCCTAAGTGCATGGCACCAACATGAAGGAAAAATTCCTTGCCCCGAAGGCATGATTAGAGACTCTTGCAAACATTTTTATTCATTCTAAAACTCAGTGGTGCAAATTGAAGGCAAGCATCAAGGATCATCTAGGAGTTTTCCAACCTCTCTTTGGGTATGTTTTGTAATTCTTTTGTGTTTATGCTTTTTGTTGCTGTGAGAAACTAGACACCCTCTAATTAGGATTCTAAGATGATCCCGTATTTATTTGTTAGAATTTATTAATGCAATTTCCCTATTTAGTTATGATTTTAGTCTTATATAATTTCATTGTTCCGTCTGTAATGCTTTTAGACCCCAGGCACAAATAAGCCTTAATTAAGCCTTAATTGTATCTATTTAGACCTTAGACAAAAATAGGATCAATGACTTATCTATGTACTTTATGTTATAGTATAAGGCTAACATATATTGATTTAACTTGAAGAAGAACTAAATTGAAAGTTGCTTACTTATCGTAGTCAAATTAAAGTTTTTAAGTATGATTGTTAAATTATGATACATTCATTGAGAATTTACTTCGTATCGCTCTTGTTAAGCATAGTTACCATAATTAAGTAATTCAATAGATCTATAACGGTTTGATAGGGTTGCTAATTTACTTTAGTGTTTTTAGGTGGGTGTAAATTAGCTGTCTCATATATATATGAGTTAGGATCCATTGACACCAGGTGGAAGTCAAAAGACTTACACCAAATCTCAACCATTAAATTTATTTGATCTTGTGGTTTAGAGAATATCATCAAAAGAAACAATAAGAATACATCACACTGGATCACAAGAATAAAATGATTGTAGGATCTTCTTCTTCTCTGATTAACCTTTCCCCATCACACCAATTTGCCATTGACAAGAAAGAACAATTAAGCTCCAAAACATGGGTTTTCATATTAATGTGGATCCTCCCCCTTTCTCATATGAAATCGTAACTACATAGAATTTTCCAAATTTACAAACTTAATTGATTAATATATCAAACGATTCTTTCCCTAGCTTCTCCTATGAATTCCACTATACAAGTTTTGATGAAGCGGCACCGCCATCATCTACTGCCATTATTAGTTGCAAGATCTCAATGTTTTTTTTTGAGATTTCACAGCTTATAATTGGGTTTATTGAGTGGCCAATTCTTTGCGATGATAATGATTTTAGTATTTTGTCATTAAGATACACAAAATTGCACCATGATTTTTAATTAAACCTTGAAACAATTTAGGTTTAACGATAAATTGTTATAATTTACAAAAACATGAACCAAGAATTGTGTTAAATGGAGGACAAATTGGGAGGCGAGATCAGTAGCTGGAGAAGGAACCATCGAGCAATCAAAAAAAGAAAGAAAGAAAAAAGAAAAAAAAGGCCTGCTTTCACTTAATGTTGACCACGTGATCTATTTTTGTTCGGATATTATTAGCCTTTGGATTAAATAGTTATAACGGTTCAGATTTGGTGCAAGTCTTTAGACTTACACCTAGTATCAACGGATCCTGAATCTATATATATCTATATATATTATAATAAATATGGTCTAAACAATTTATTATAATGAAATGATCATAATAATAATATAACTAAATCATTGTTTTTATCAAAATACAATTATTACTTATAATATATTAAAATATTTTAATATATTTGGTCAAAACAAATTATTATAATAATAAAACAATAAAAACATTATTTTTCTCTAAATAAAATTACTAGTTATAATATATTGAAATATTGTAATAAATTTGGTCAAAAAAATAATTATAATGTTGAATGAAATTCATTATTCATTTTTTTATCATTTAAATGAGATCTTTTTAGTATATACCATTTTCCTATATTTGTAAAATCACCTACCAAACCTGTCAAAAAATTTATTTATAAATAGTGATATGATCTAACTTTATAATTGGCACTTCTCCTTTCACGACTTATCAAAGAGGTGAAGCAAAATCCTCTGCTACTGCTCACCATTTAAATTAGTCTTTGCCTTTTGTTTTCATCTTCAAGTTTTATCAATTATTCAATTACTGTAAACTTTTCAATTTGATTGCAATTTTTTAGGTGCAATTATATATGTTGCATTTTCTTACTTGCATTTTGATGTTAATTTACCCTATAGCTAAATCTACCATTTACATCAATTATTTAAATCGACGAAATCTCAACCTTCATTTTAGTCTATTGTCCAAGAGTAACAATTTGAGCCATTAGATTACTATAACCATTGAACTGGCTGAGATTTAGTCAAGGAGGAAAAAAGGACCTCAGTTGATCTCCATGCATGGTTTTCAAAAACAACAATTCAGTTGCAAAATGAATCATTACTCATTAGCTTTAGCTAGTTGTATAGTTTTCTTATAGCATTGTCAAACTGTTTGATTTAATAGAATACAAATACAGTTTATCATGATTAATGTTCTTCCTCTTCAATATTTTTCTTTTGACAACATGCATAATTTACAAAAAATTAATATATTTAAGACATGGGTGCAGATTCCTCGATGCATAACAACAACAGGTGCAAAAAGCTTGATGGAGAGGCTGGAAAAGATGAAAGTATTACAAAATTATGTGATCTACCAGATGGGATCATGCAGAAGATATTATCCGACCTTCCAATGAAAGAAGCGGTCGCGACAAGTGTTCTGTCCAAGAGTTGGGTTGATAAATGGACTAGCATCAACAAAATAGATTTGGAATTAGATGAAGTTGCACCTGAAAAGAGGCAACAATTCATAGACTTTGTAGAGAAGTTGCTTGTGGTTTGTAATACTTCAAGCCTCAAAAAGTTCTCTCTCTTGTTTGAAGTTGGTATGGAAGCACCTAGGGTTACTAAATGGCTAAGTATTTTTGTTAACCCTAATATTGAAGAATTAAACCTTGAACTTTATACAGTTAAGGAACCACTTGTTCTCCCTGATCAATTTTTTACTTCTGAAAATTTGACCAAGTTTGAACTTAGTATGAGTCAAGTCATCAAACTTCCTTCTACCATTAATTTTCAAAATCTTGTGACATTGACTTTGAAACATATTATTTTCCCTAATTATTATTGCACAACTGAGCTTTTCTTAAGTTTAAAGTCTCTGAAGGAAATGACCCTAACTGATTGTAATTGGAAGAAGGTTGGTACTATCATTATCACTTGTCCATTGCTTCAGAAATTGTTTATTAGGGATTGGAAAGACCATGACGATGAAGATGATCACCACAACAACGCGGAAGAAGTAGATGAAGAACTTGCTGACGAACTAAATAATGATGTCAACGATATTGCTGCAGTGGAAGTTCTAAATCATCATCATGGTGATATAAGGATCCTTGCGAATAAACTGGTATCATTCACATATGACGGTGATCTCCTGAATGATTATTCTTTATTTTACACATTCTTAGTCTCTGATGCAACTATTAAGCTTCATGAACAACACAATAATATGTTGCATGCTGGACATTTTATCTACAAACTTTTCATAGCCCTTTCTGGTGTGACAAAACTATCAATCTCTGACTTTGCTCTTGAGGTACGTGATCTCATCTTTCAAATTTTTATTTATTCAAACAATAAATATATATAATCGCTACTAATATATAATTTGATGAACCTTTTGAATTATTTAAATTTTGATTATGCATGCCACAGGCTTTATGTCAGCCATTTCTTTTAGCTGCACATCTGCCTCTTTTTTTTAATTTGGTCAAGCTCCGTGTGACCTCGCCATCAGCCGTGGATTTGTCTTGTGAAGGATTGCATGCCCTATTAAGAAACTCACCTTTTCTAGAGAAAATTGAGTTTAAGGTGGTAATCTAACTTGGATCAATTATAAATTAAAAGTTGTACTTATTTTACCTTCCAAAAAAAAAGTTGTACTTATTTAGTCATATATTATATGCTCGTGATTGTATATGAATATGTTTTGCTAATATATATAACCAATTATTGTAGGGGATCACTTTGGCTGAAAATGATGGAAATATCATTAATCCATTGCCTGGATGCTTTTGGACAAAACTCAAGGTTATCAAGATATATGGCTTCTGTGGGAGTGATGGAGAGTTAAATGCAATAAAGTTCTTGCTGCTGAAAACACTAGTTTTAGATACATTGTATATTCAATACAATGAATCTCATTTTGATTCAATTGAAGGAACAGAGATGTTAGATATGTTGTTGCAACAAATTTATGAGTTTCCTAAAGCTTCAATGGATTGTGACATACATGTAGAATAGAGAAGAAGAAGAGAGGGCAAGTTGGGGGAAATGGTAGGGTTGGATTTTGAGTTGGTTAAATTTCAATGCTCGTTCCTTGAGACTTTAATAAATGTTTAGACTTTATTTGATAATAATAAATAAAGATTTAGATTTTAAATGTGTTTTCATGATATAAATTTCATTATGTTGTTGAGAGGAATGCTAGGGTCTCATCCTCTAACACAATCCTCCACAGAAGAATATCTTCTCCACTAAGTACTAACATTGTAACATCCCAATCCCAATAATAATAAACCACTTCATTAATTTTTGTATTCCCTTTACCTATTAAACTGTTGTACCAGTTGACAAACTGCCCACTTTTTTTTTTAATAATTTGTCTGCAATATTTACATACACAACAAAACTGCAACGTTGTGCACTATCTCACACATTGATGCTGCCATTGTCTCTATCCCAAGCTTTTTGGTCATTTTCTCAAACATCTTTATTCACCATAGTGTAAACAATTTAATCATTAAGATCAAGTTATTATATGAAATTAGAACACACTTGCTTGAAAATCATGATCACCGGACTCGCGAGATTTGAGACAAGAGTCTTCCTTTGCCTTTCACATGCTCCGAATTTAGGGTTTTCGATGGGGCAAACCGCTAATGAGCGAAATAGTCAGAGTGATGGCAAAGGGGACCTAGCCTCTCTATTTATAACCGTGCAACCCTAGGTACCACCCATCATGGGCCTAGTGTTTGGGCCTACACTATATTTCTAAACAAATCAGATTAATTGGCCAAAAACCCCATTATCTATTGATCACTTTTATTATGGTATAAACATCATCAAATGGATCACAACATCAGTCCGTTTTTATTAAAAACCAAAACCGACAATTGATTGCAGCCCACAAAATATTAGAAGAAATTCTAACACATAGTTGATTTCAATAAAACCCATTTGCAGTCCCATCAAATTGGAATCCAAGATTCAAAACTTTACCAAAATCCTTATGAGAACCCTTTAATGGAGTTCAAATAAAAATTAACTGAGAGTGGAACAAGTTGAAAAGATTCCAATTTTGATGTATGAATTGAAGAAAACGGTGGGGATTGATGAACTGTGATAATGGGGTAATGAATTTGTGATTTGAACTAGGTTTGATTTAATTTTGCAATGCAAATGGGGCGTTTTTTATATCACAAAATAGAAAGAAAAAAAAATCAAAATCACTTAATTCGTGTTGTTGATGGCCACAAACATGCCCCATAGCTTCCGTTTGTTTCAATTAGTCTTTTTTGGTGATGACTATTTTTTTTTGTTGTTTTCAATTACTGTATAGTCTTTTTTTATTTGGACAGCCGAAATGACAATTATTATAAATTTAAACATATAAGTGGAGGTGTCGGGGTTTGAACCTCAGTCTTGACTTCTAACTTAATAATTTTGGTATTTTACCAGTTGAGTAAGGACTTATAGACTTTACTGTATACTCTTTTGTTCACTACTAAAAAAACAAAAATTAGTGAGGGATAACGTGAAATCCCTCTCTAATTCCGTCATTAAATTAGTAAGGAATTTATGAGGAATTTCATTTTTTCCGTCACTAATTTCCCTCGCTAATTTTGCTTTTTCTAGTAGTGGTTAATGCTATGTGCCTCACTTTCAAATAACTATTTTTGACTTTGCGTTTTTTATAATAAGAATCAGCTAATGGTCAATTTGATGAATGTGGTCAAAGATTTATTCTATATTCCGTTCATTTATAATTTATTTTTAACTTGTGTGGTACTTATCTAATTATAAATATAAGTAAAAAAGTTAGATGTATATTTGATCCTTAGCTTCACAACAACATTGAAAAACAATATATTTTAATATTGGAAAAAATATATTTATATTCCATTCAGATGATATCATCTCCCACCGTATAATATGAGCACCTAAAATATATTTTTTACCACATTAAAAAATATATTCGTTCATAAAAAAACAATAAACTGTCTTTTTTTTTATTAAGAATCAACCATAAAATATCAATTACTATTCTTCAATTTTTCAAAAACAAATCAAAAATAGATATGATGTAATAAAGAAAATGAAATGTCTTGACCAAAAAGAAAAAGAAAAAGAAATATATTAAGGAAATTTAAAAAAAAATCAAAAATTGATATGATGTAATAAAGAAAATGAATTATCTTGACCAAAAAGAAAAAGAAAAGGAAATATATTAAGGAATAATCAAAATTTATTCTTACGTAGAAAAGAATATTTTTTCTCTCATATTTATCGAATAATTGATGTATTTGGTCTATATTACAAATAAAATACATAAATTAGTGAATTAATGTAAGAAAATAATTCTTCTTGTATATAATACCCGTACTTTCATTTGTCACTCATCTCTCATAAAACCCTAATCTCCCGCTCCCTACCATCTCCACGGCGCTAACTCTCTTCCTCAAAAAAACACTCCTCCGATCTCAACTCAATCATGGAGTCTGATTCACCCATCACTGCCTTCACCACAACAACCCCAAAGCCTTGCAAAATCACCAAAATCGCAGATGCAAATGCAAATGCAGTAGAAGAAGACATAATATCCAACATGCTCCCTGAACCAGTGATAACTCACATTCTCAGTTTCCTACCAACCAAAGATGCTATTCGCACCTCCACCTTATCCAAAAAATGGGAACGTCGCTGGACTTCCATCACCAAACTCTCCTTACATGATTATCAACTTTCTGTTGATTTCACCATCAGGTTTCAAAGAATGAAAAACTTTGCTACCTTTGTTAACAGAGCACTTCTTCTTAACGATAGTTTAGCCATGGATCACGTTTCTCTTTTCCTCTGTAGTTTGTATAATTGGTCTCTTCTAGATTCATGGTTATCAAACATCTTTAAGCGTAGAGTTAAAATTCTTCAAATCCATTCATCTTTTCAAATCTCATTCTCCGTTCTCGCTGCTTCTCATTCTCTTTTCAATAACTTTTTGTTGTTAGAAGAATTGGAATTGCTTACTGATTCCATTTCCTTTATTAATGTTCCTATGTACGATGAAGAATTGAAATTACTTCAAAATTCCGTTAATTCCGTTGATGTTCCCGCTCCTAACAAATATATTCTATTTCGAAACTTGAAAATTCTCAACTTGTGTGGAATCAACTTTAACACCGACTCACCCAAATCTCCGCGCAATATTAATCTTGAATTGCCCCTCCTAACAAAATTTGAGGCTAAAAACTGCGCTTGGTTTGTTGATACATCTTTGGTCATGATATATGCGCCTCTACTTGAAAGCATTTCAATCGAACATAGCATCGGTGTTCCTTGTAAACGTGACAAATCATTTATCTGCTTCCCTGATTCCGAGGATCTGAAAGAATTCAGTTTTTGCGGTTTTGATATATCACAAAACATTATAATTAAGTCCCCATGCCATGCTTCGGCTAAAATCAATTTATATGAGAGCCAACACTATGTAAGTTATATGTCAGATTTCCATGCTGCTGCACTTCTCAGTCAATTCAGTCACTCAAAATCTATCAAATTCGAGTCATCAAAGGTAAGTATATTATTCTTTAGTGTTTTTAACAATGAATGTCTTGATCTTGAAGTAATTTATTTTTATAATAATGTAGCACATGTAGGATTAAAATTTATGAGTTTGTTCTCAACAGATATATATCTAAGTTTAATCCTTTTGTTGTAATATAAATCAGTTTCGTTGTCTCATCCATTCCAGGTTCTGGATCTGAATGAGATGCTACCAAAAAAGCTATGTGTATTTCCATTGTTGACCCATTTGGAAGTTGGCTTCGTTAGTGTTGATATTCTCTTAACCTTGCTTCAAAAGACACCGGTTCTCGAGACACTTGTTCTCAAGGTTCGTAATTACTAGTGTTTGATAAAATACATTACTTTGGCTGCATTATATTCATATTACAAGCTTCATATCGTATAAAAATCTTTGTGCGGTCCTGTTAACTTGTGACTTCTTACTGTTTTTTTTATCTAGTTTGTTTGCTTTGTAAGAGTCTTATTTGGTCTTTCTTTGATGATTAATCGTTAGGAAATATGTGATTTTGGGAAAGAGCTTTTGAGTTCTGCTGATGTGCCCAAGCGTTTGGCTTTTCTCCATGTTGTGAAATTTGAAGAAGTTATTGGGGATGATCTTGAGTTATCTTTAGCTAAATATTTTCTGGATAATGGTAGGTGCTTGGAGAAGATCTGTTTCTCCCTTTCTAGTCAAATTGAGGACAAAGACGAGGTTGTGGAAGAAATTAAGGAGAAGCTGCGTTCATTTTATAATTTCATTCCTGAATATCTTCTTGAATTTTTATATGATTAGCTTACGGAAGCAAGTGGTATTATAGTATGCTTGCTAGAATTTGTGGGCAAGTCCACCTTTGAAGGATTAGCTTACATGATTTGCATTAAGTCGCGTGTATGTTTAGTTTGTTTTTGGTATATTTGGGTTGATAGTATAAGGTGAAATCAAATGAAATGGCACAACATCTATTTTATAAAATCTATAACATTGTAATGTTAGCTTATTCTGTTTCACTAATGTGAGATCTCTATCATGTCATATTTCCATCAAAATAGCTGTTCAATAAAATACTTTTTTTTTAATCGACAAAATATTATTAATGCAACACTCGCACAAGAGATTCAAGCACGCCAACAACGTGAAACAACAAAAAAGGTCCCGTATAACTACGACAACCTTCCCAACAACAAAAGAAAAAACAATAAAAATACTAAACAATGGCTAAAGGCTTGCATAACATCACGGTTCCTCGAGGAACAGGCAGCAGGAATAAAAAAGCCCGCTTCGGCAGCCTCAAACAACCTCCTATTAACACTATTCTACCTCGATAGACAATCCCTTGGATTCCACCACCACTCATAATACATACATGGAGGAATCTTAAGCTCTTCAAACCCCATTTCCAAGACAAAACTCTTATTTCTTCAACCAAATCCTCCGCCACGCAAACCTCATTGTTGTTCATTAAAATACTTATAAATCTCAGTTTGATGATACTTCATTCTATCCTATACTTATTAAGCTTCATGAACAACACAATAATGTGTTGCACGCTGTTTATTTTATCTACAAACTTTTCATAGTCCTTTCTGGTGTGACAAAACTATCGGTCTCAGACTTTGCTCTTGAGGTACGTGATCTCATCTTTCAAATTTTTATTTATTCAAACTATAAATATATATAATCGCTACTAATATATAATTTAATGACCCTTTTGAATTATTTAAATTATGATTATGCATGCCATAGGCTTTATGTCTTGTGAAGGATTGCATACCATATTAAGAAACTCACCTTTTCTAGAGGAAATTGAGTTTAAGGTGGTAATCTAACTTGGATCAATTATAAAATAAAAGTTGTACTTATATTTAGTTACATATTATATGCTCTTGATTGTATATAAATATGTTTTGCTAATATATATAACCAATTATTGTAGGGGATCACTTTGGCTGAAAATGGTGGAAATATCATTAATCCATTGCCTGGATGCTTTTGGACAAAACTCAAGGTTATCAAGATATATGGCTTCTGTGGGAGTGATGGAGAGTTAAATGCAATAAAGTTCTTGCTGCTGAAAACACTAGTT
>Ga0315914_1004229_pt1 | contig 21519 bp, 12 predicted proteins | sample MpolenodulesMG_FD_203920 | JGI IMG/M metagenome (GOLD analysis project Ga0315914, IMG submission 203920) | Medicago polymorpha root nodule microbial communities from Los Angeles, California, United States - elongated nodules | ecosystem: Host-associated > Plants > Roots > Nodule | place: USA...
TGATAGAAATAAAATGAAACATAAAAAATGCTAAAAAGTAAGAAAATAAAAGAAATTAAGAGAGAGGGATAACCGAAGGGACAAAAGTACCGAAGGGACAAAATTCCGAAGGGACAAGATTCCGAAGAGACTTTTCCGAAGGGACAGAAAAAGAGGGAGATGAAAAGAATAGCTCGTCAACACAAGCTAAATGAGGGAGAAGAGAGAAAAGTTCTTTGACAACTCAAGAGAATTTTGGTGTGTGAAATTGTGAGGGATGATGGCTCTATTTATAGGTGAGGAGGTTGATGAAAATGGAACATTGGTTTAATGGTTTTTTATGGACAATTATGGTGAATTTTGGAAAAGGAATGTCAAAGTTGACACTTGACTTGAAATATTTTTGAACCTTGGACATATTTTTTGTGACCTATTAGACATTGATACTATTATTTTTTTTGGACATTTTGGACAATTAGTAAAAACTAAAATAAAAGTGATTAAAGTAAAAGAAGAAAAATGACTAATTAAAAATAAAAATTAAAACTAAAATTAGGATTAAAAGAGAATTAATAAAAGATGGAATTTTAAAAGATAAAAGTAAATAAAAAAAATAAAGGTAAAGAGAGAAGAGGGTCCGAATCGGAACAAAGAATGAGGTATTTTAAAATACCTCTCTGCCGAATTTTTCACTGAAAAGTCAGAGAATATTCCGGATCAGAGAATGTATGAATGTAGGATGTTAGGTCAAAAATTGGGGTATGACACATGTATTAAAAAGTTTTACATTGTTGGTATATATAAATAAAATTCTTTTTCAGAAAATGTAAAACAATTGTCGATACATTTTTAAAAGGAAATTGATGTATGGTGCGAAAATACACCCGCGAAAAACGACGAAGAATGTGAATAGCTGTCAGTATTTGTGTGAATACCATTTTAACCTTCACCTATTTTCTTTATTACCACCTTACCCATGTTTGGTAAGTAGTTCCTAGTTTGTCAAATTTCGTTGGTGCGCACGTCGCACCGTATAGCAATACGCTTTTTAAAATCTAAAAGTATATTGTTGTTCTTTTAGTAATAATTGGTAATAAAATTTTATTTTAGGAAAAATTTAATTTGTTATTTAATAATGGCTTGACATAGACAACATGGAAATGTCAAAAATAAAGTTAACATTATATCAACTTTGAGTAGAACAAAAAGGGATAATTTTCTACAACGCTGTAAATTAAAATTCGAACTATTATGGTGATGGGTTATCTAATCTTCTTCTTGAGGGTATCATCAGACACGTTTGTTGACTGTCACAGCTATATCATGATGGAAGGGTCCTTGGAGATTAAAGGTGTTGTTATGGAAGATTGTTCACAATTGCTTCCTCACTTATGACAATCATGTTCATCAAAAAATGCGACAGATAAATATTTGTCCGGTGTGTGTTTTGAGGACTGCTCAAGGGCTTTTTGAGCTTTGGCTTGTTCTCTGCAGGTCTACATTTTTGTCAAATTAATGCATCTATTGTCCTCTTTTTGATGGTTGGTCGATTACCTATGTGGTGGCTCTGGATTGCATATGAAAGATTCGAAGTGAGAAGGTTTTCAACAATGTTAATTTGATTGAGAAAGCTTTGTTTATGGTGATTAACCATTAGTGAATTTTCATCATAAAGACTATGAGTATTAAGATCTTTGCAACAAATTTGTCTTGTGAAACATGACTTGATTTGGAGAACTTTGAGGGATTTTTTTATGTTATTTTAAATTTTGCTTTCTTTGTTTTGTGAAACATTACTAAAAAAACACCAACCCATCTTAGATTGGTCACTGGTCCTGGGCGCTGTCTAGGTTGGAAAATTCATAGAGCCACCGATAGGAGTAGGACCATGAAACAAAACTAATTGATTTATTTATTGGAATCTTATAGAACTCGATTTCAATTAAATAAATTGTAAATATCATGATGCAATAACGTCAAGTCGTTGTAGTATAGTGGTAAGTATTCCCGCCTGTCACGCGGGTGACCCGGGTTCGATCCCCGGCAACGGCGTTATTTCCCTTATTTTTTGCTCTAAAATATACATTCGCAAGTCAAAGTCACCGGGTTTAATGTCAATTGTACTATTTTAATCTAACGGTACAGAGAGTAGCAAGATGATTGCGAGCGCATGGATCCAGATTCCTAAATGTGATGACAACTGTTTCAATACTCATTTATATGCTTCATTTAATTTTACAAACTCATTTGGCCTTTTTTTTTTTTGAAAGAAATTTGGCCTTTTTTTTTTAATTGCTAAAAAAATAATAGTCATTCTTTTAAATCGGCTAAATACATAAATCATTCATAAATCGGACAAATATATAGATCATTCAAGATTGCAACACGTAGATTAATAGCGCTTACAACAACAATATGATAGTGCCTACAAATATAATTTTTTAACAAGCAAAAATATAAATGTTATTAAACAACCAAATGACGCCAATAGTGAGGCAAACATTTTTCGAAAAGCCCCACAACCTTTCAAACTAGATATATGATCCACAATATTTCCATGTGAAGTTGAACAAAATCCTAACCAACCGTAAATAATAGGCCGAATTCTACCAAAAAAAGTCGCAGTGGATAAATAACTGATTACTGTCTTCAAATAATCCGTAATTTGCCGAGCAAATATGATATATGTGAGCAATAATACGTCGTCTAACCAGATTACCCGTCTCTGTGAGAAATTCTTATAATGCCTACAAATATGACAAAATAAAAGCAACATGAATATTCATGATTCCATATCTGCAACATTGACACTCAAGTCTTCGTCAACTTTGTAATGAGTTCAAGTGATTATGTCAATTTTAACCAATAAACGCCATACTAAGATAAAAACACGAACAAATGCCGCTCAAAACAACAAACAAACACAATGTCGTACAAGACGACGAACAAACACAGCATCGTACCAAAAACAGTGTAAACTTAAAAAAAACACAAAAAAAGAAAAAGCAAATATAAATGAATAACCACTTATTTAATTAAAATGAGAGAAGAGAAACGATGTTGAGGGGTGATTTTTGGCCAAAAACACCCCCTACGATGAAAGAATGGAAGGAGAGAGAGTTGAGAGAAGGAGGGAGGCGGCTAACCCTAAATGAAAAGTCTATGGGCCTTATTCATTCATCTTCGAAGTTTTATTATTTCCACATATTCACTCGTAGCTCTAACTCACCGAGTCGATTGCCTCTGCATTTTTTCTCTCATTCGTGAATGTTTCGGTAACCACAACTTGCGTAATTTATGACGAACTTTTCTTCATAATTTTTTGGCTTGAATAAGTTCTAAGTCCTTGTAAATATATCAAATTTCGTCGTTAGTCTTCATAAAAAAGTAACATGTTTTAATCCCTAAAAAATTGTTTAGCATGAAGTTTTAATCATTGTTAAATTTAAATTTGGCTTTAAGTATCCTAAAACTTTTAATTTTTTGAGTAAATTTTTACAATAGTGTCTATAACCTTATAAAAAGTTTTATCACAAAAAAATGATAATTTTCTTAACATGAAATGAAATAAATATTTTTTAAAACTTCCCAAAGTTCAAGATAAAATTAACGAAAACATGGATGTAGAAATCATATTTTGAGCTCATTTTTTCATAGATTTTTTTAATGTTATAAAAATGTCTAAAAAAATCATTAAAAAATTTAAAAGTTTAAGAGTAATTAAATAAATTTAAATTTAACAAAGACTAAAACTCTATGTTAAGTTTTTTTACAGGGACTAAAATGTCACTTTTTTTATGAGAACTAAAATGAAAATTAAATATATTTATAAAGACTAAAAACTTATTTGACCCAATTTTTTTCTTTTCAAAGTCTCATGTTTTAAATACTCAAGGCTTCGAAAGGGCTCATGAATAAAACCTGAGTTGGTGGTAGTTGCAATCACTCGAGGTCATGGGCCACGACAATGAGCATGACAAGAATATCTCTGCACCACGTTATCTCATGTATATACCATGACCTAGGTTAACCCTAAATGCATCCACTTTTTACCCCATAAACACTCATTCTCAAACCACGATCCTCACAAGAATACTCTATCACTCATATGGCCTAGTATTTTCCCTTATAAAAACTCATATGGCCCGGTATGTTGTGCCATATATCGACATTTTCATATGTTACACTTGCGATCAGATGACATACACTTGTTGTCTTGTAAAGAGTACCACTCTTTTTTACCACGGACAATCGTCGTCTTGCTCTTTGGAATATTCCAATCATTGTAGTCGAAGACTGTTGTGCAACCTTCACTAGCCAACTAGCCTACCAGGGTTAAATTCTTCGATAGATCGGGAACATGTCTGACATTTTTCATTCCCCATACATACACTCTCAAATCAATCTTTAATTTACATTTCATTCGTTTGTGACCGTCACTCCCACTCAAATGTAACTTCATCAGGATTGTCTTTGATAATGGAACCAAAGCTCTCATACTAGTTTTTAGTAAACTACGTTGAATATCCATTTACTCAAATTAGTGAAAGGTGATAGATGTGAAATAAAAAAAACACGAAGATTGATAACATAATTTAACTAAATATGCATCCGTCTACGAGTTGTTCCAGACTTGTTTATTAAAAATACAAGTTTACACGAGTCTTTATAAGCACTCACAGATCACAATCCCTCACTCTCAAAAACTCAATTACGCCCCACGGATTTCACTAACTAAATCTCTTTAGGTCACTTAACTTTCTCAAAGTTGTACTTATTTTTCTCAAAGTTGGAATGAATTAAACCTTTATATATCACCTTTATTTATAGGTGATTATCTTTCTTTACTTCATGATCAAGTTTCCTTGCTTCACGAGTAAAGTATCTTCGTGACCGGGTGATTTTGGTGGGTAAGAAACTCCCTTCTCTTTGCTTATTGGCTTATAAGTAAACCTCATGGTTAAGCTTCCATCCTTGGTGACCATGTTTCCTATCTCGGTGGCTATGTTTACTTGGTTACCAAGTAAACTTGGCCAACACTTTCGTTTTGAAAATAAGCCATTAAAGGATTCCCATCACGAATATTATGTTTACCAAGACAAATCTTTTACGTTAACGACAATTCCTCTCCCGTATGTTGGGTTCGTCATAATTTATTTTAGATCAAGTTGAATGGGGATGTTACATTGTTTGGCGGTGTTGTCGCGATTGTGATTATAATGAAAGAATACTATTTGGTTCTTATGACCTTATAATATTAGAGCATATACTATAACAGTGATCGGACATTGAGCTATTTTGGAGGGCTCAAAGGTCTGTGTTCGTTGAAGTTTGTTTTTATCCATTGATACTGATTCAAACTTCCTAGTGATGATGTGTCTCGTTGGTGTCTCAAACTTCCTAAACAGCTACACCATTATTACACAATGAGGCATATTTTTTGGTGAGGCCAAGCAAGCAGCAATTTCTCTTGCAATGTGCATGGTTCTATTTTTGGAGAACTCTTGAGTTTGTTTTCCTTTCTTAGAGCCGTTTGGTAACGTTATTGTCTCAAAATCTTACCACATTTTTTCAGATGCAAAGATAAGCAACATTTAAGCAGCTTATAATTTAAAGTGTATCATATTTTCTAAAGAGAGCCAAAATAGCAAACACACTTTGTAAAAAAACAAAATAAAATAGCAGTAGCACTAGTATACTCTAGGCTGGGCTTGGCCGTTGCCCAGGTTGAGAAATTCATAGCGCAAAGCCAGTAGGACCATCATAAGTATGTTTAATAATATAGACATCATCCATCTCTAATATCAATCAAGTCGTTGTAGTATAGTGGTAAGTATTCCCGCCTGTCACGCGGGTGACCCGGGTTCGATCCCCGGCAGCGGCGTTATTTTTTTATTTTTGCAAATTCGCAGGTCAAAGTCACGGGTTAAAGATTCCCTGCGGTTGGAAAGATATGCAGTAAAGTGATTACAACCGTCCGATCTTAACCTTAACGGATCACTCCCGTTATGCCCCATATTTCTCATTTAATTTAATTTACAAAATAAAAACATCAATCGTATGATTCTAATTCAGCGGTAAGGATTACATGAACGCATGAAATAGTAGGTGAATGCGAACACAGGGATCCAGATTCCAAAATGACGAGTACTGATTCATATGCTTCATTTAATTTTACAAACTCACTTTGTCCATATTCATTTCTGAAATTTTTCACATTTCCACAGACTCACTCGTAGCTCCAACTCACTGAGTCAGTCATGTTTCCACCACCACCAAGTAACAGCAACAACCAGGTCAATTTCTCTCTGCATTTTTCCCTCTTCTAATCGTTTGCTTTGTTTTCATCACACCAATGTTCTCTAACCATAGCCTTCGTGATTTACTGAGTTTTTCTTCATTATTTTTTTTGGGTTCAAAATCTCTTGCAATTATCAATCGGAGAGTTGTTATGGAATAGCGATTTTAATTACTCCGTTGTATTTTTAATTTAGGGTCTGTAGCTGTTTTTTGAACATGAAAAAAGAAAATTAAATTCACACATATAACCTACATTCTTTTTAATTTCACTCGCATTGGAGTTACTATGTGATATTGCATGTTCGAGAGAGCTCTTTTATGATAGAAATTTGGTTTGCAGTCTTTTTTTAGTACGCATTAGAACTGTGGGAACACCACGAACTGGGTTGAGTCTAACAGAAGGGGCTAGACTCTCACAACGTGATGAAATTAGGGGAAACTAAAAAATACTGCTGAAAAAGTATTATATTATTATTATTATTATTATTATTATTATTATTAATATAATATAATATGCTACCTAAGATGCATACATCTGTGTGTTAGCAAGTAAAATTAACAAAAGTTTTAGAAAATGTAAATGTTTTCGCAAAGTAAAGTTAGCCTAATTTCTCTTCCTTTCCCTTTCTTCAAAATTTGACATGGTTTTCATGGAAGCAATTAACTTTTAAAATGAAAAAGAAATAGTGAAATGAAGGATAAAGTGAATAAGAAATTTATGCACACACCAATAGTATGATTCTATGTGTTAAAACATCTCAATCCCTCTTTAATTAAAGACTGGATAATGATCATTCATTTGGGGATGGACATGTATCTTGGGAAATCTACCTGCTGAAGTAGTGCCTAGTAATTATTTTTCATGCGTGCAAGCATTAGCTGTATTTATTATGTGTGTGAATAAGTTATTCTTGTGCAGCATTTGGTTTATTCAAAGCCATTATCTGTCCAAGGGTCTTCGGCTTTGGTGCCAGTGGAATTGAATGAAAACTTCACGGACACAAAAGACAATGTGAAAAATGGAGAATTTACAAAAGCAGATATGATCATCCGACAGTCCCAGGTTGCTTATATTTGATGTTTTTATAAACAGAAAATGTTGTTTTTGTGAACTGTGTGTGTATAGTATATAGACATTTTGTTTTATTAAGTTTCTGGATTTCAAATGAATGATGATGATTTGTACAATATTAACTTCCACCTAAATAATATCTGAAGAAACTACAAGATGATCTACGTTCGCTTGGGATGAAAATTAAGCAGCATGAGGACAAAATGAGTCTTTTGACAACTGAAAAAAGCCAATTAGATGACGCCATTCTTCATTTGCAAGGTAAATTTGTTTGTACTTTTTAAGATGACTTTTCTTCTTTGTTCGGTAAGTAGATAAGAAGCTACTTATCATGAAAAGTATTGACAATCTGATTCTGTAGAGTTCATTCACTGAATCAATGGTTTAAGCTTTCTTGATTCTGAAGGTTGCACGACTATTATCGGTTTATCGAAACATAAATCCTTTGATTATGAAGCTTATGCGGTGTTGAGATCCCCCATCAGCAAGAGATTGAATAGTTCTTACAAGACTGGGCCAATCCTCACCACTTGAGTTAGCTGTGGAGGTTGAGATTGGCTGACCCCAAGTTTTTAGATGGGGCATTGTTATTATGTTTCCGTATGTATAGGCTGAAAAGGGAAGTGCATATCTGAAGTGTTAACTATCACCTATTAAGGATGCAATAAACTTCAAATTGCCGCTCTTCATTTTTTTAAGGAAATGATATTTTGTTCATTTCGTTCTGTAATATTTCTCTATCAACAAACGTAGGTGTCTTATATGCTTTTCCTTTCTTATTCATAGTTGCTATTGGGAAATCAAAGTCTTCAAGTACAGCCAAGATTGGTAATGCGGACGATCTCCACATTACAACTGAGGAGGAGGTAAATAAACAGATATTGCAGCATGAAAAATCTGCTGCTGGTATTTTGTGCCAGGTGAAGACTCATCATGGAGCACAGGCTTCTCTTCTTGCACTAACACAGGATGTTGTTGGTGTTGTTGCTATGCTAGGAAAAGTTGAGGATGACAATCTTAGCAGGTACTTTCTGTATAGATTATTTTCTTTTTGGCTTACGAAATCCTGCACTTATTTCACAGTCTTGTAATAGGTACTTTGTTTCTTCGGTCTCTGTCACGTTATCTCTAAGCAAGATGCAAAATGATTTATTTTTTTGCTTTGTTAATATCTATGAACTGTAAGTATACATACCGATAGTTTCACTCGACTTATTTGGAATGCAGACTTTTCTCGGAGTATCTTGGAGTGGAGACTATGTTGGCAATTGTTTGTAGAACTTATGAAGGAGTTAAAGCTCTTGAAATGTATGATAAGGAAGGCAGTATAAATAAAAGCTGTGGCCTTCACGGGCTAGGTGCCTCTATTGGAAGGCCTTTGGATGGTCGATTTCTAGTGATATGTCTTGAATCTCTAAGGCATGAATACAAGAATCATGTTTTTGTCTTTTAATTGTGGTTGTGGATAAATCAGTGTTTTTAAACTTTTTTCCTCTTTTGTTTTAGGCCTTATGCTGGTAAATATGTGGTTGATGACTCACAACGAAAGTTGGACATCTTAAATCCAAGATTGCCCAATGGGGAGTGTCCGGCTGGATTTATTGGGTTTGCTGTGAATATGATTAACATAGACAGCCGGAACCTATTTTGTCTAACGCCAAGTGGTTATGGCCTCAGAGAAACTTTGTTTTATAATCTCTTTTCTCGTCTACAAGTATATAAGACAAGGGCTGAAATGATACGAGCACTTCCTTGCATAAGTGATGGAGCTCTTTCTTTAGATGGAGGAATGATTAGGAGATGTGGTGTATTTTCCTTGGGCAATAGGTAAGAATATGAAAAGTCGATTTATTTATAAATTATTTATTAACTAATTTTTAGTATCTTCTGATAATTATGACAGGTTGAAAACTTTGCCCATCCTGGGATAGGAAATAACATTTGTGTTTCTATTTTACAAGAAAGCTAGAAAAGATAAATGGGAAAATATTTTTTCTTGAAACTGTATAATGTAGAGATATTTTCATTAATCTTTCAAGAAGTGGTTTAGCTAGATTAACTGCAGTTTACTGGAACAATGCTATCCTAACAGGGTCTGACAATGCCAATTATTTTAATCTTTTACTACATTTATAATGTGTATTGCAACTCGTACCATATGAATTATGTAAGTTTGATATGTTGTACAAAATGACACCTCAATGAATAATAATCGAAACTTCTGAAATAAAATATTTTGTAGGTTTTTGACTCGATATATATATATATATATATAGTGTTTAAAAATCCTTTAAGAAAATATAAGCTTCATTTTAGAAACATCAAATTGCTGTTTGTTGTAAACTGAAAAAACTGTTGGGGTCTGCAGGGAAGCTGTTGATGTGAGATTCCCCAGACCAGAAAGACCATTGGGGCTTGATCAGCACATTGAAATGGAGAGGCAAATGATGAATACCCAATGGAAGAAGGACAAAGTTTTTGACGATTTAAAAAGAGAAAAGACAATGTTGGACATGGCAAAGTTCAGTTTCAATAAGAAGAAGAGTGACTTTCTTAAGTATTTGGCTTCAAGTTCATCATACGCAACTCAGGTAATCTTTCTGGATATTCGAATTTTAAGCCTAGGTGGTTTATAAGACATTGGGCGTAGTTTGATATAGTTTGTTGTTTATTTCATGTTTCAACCTTATCCCAGTCATTTTGACTGTGTTAGAGCAGTTTACATTGAAATGACTTCTAATAGTTTAGGAATTTATTCTACTATTGAGAGCACTGAAAATCCTTTTTCTCTGTGGTAGCTTTGTTTTGTGCTAATTATATTTGAAATTATTACCAAACTCAGCAATGGGTATTCACTATTGATTATCAACAATTGAATTTCTGACTGATGCATGCTTATTACATTGGGCCCGTTTGTTATCGCTTTTTTCAAAATAGATTTTTGTAGTGTATTATGTTTTTGTTATAATTTTTTTAACAAATAAATTTTCAAGGAAAGCTTCAAATGAAAAGTCCGTTTGAATAGCTTATCTTTAAAATGTCATTCTAAGCATTTCATCATTTTGTTAAAAAAAAAATTTGGATACTAAATTTTGAAAAAATCTCTAAAAAAAAAGCTATTTCAAATAGCTTTTCATAAAAATCATTTTTGAAAAAATATTTAATTTTTACTATGTAAAATCTCGAAGAATGAATATTTAAGTTAGTGAATGTTAAAATCTCTTTTTTAACTTATACTAAATGAGTTTGAAATAACTTCAACTATTTTTGACTAAATTTCCAAAAAAATCCATTTTTAGAAATACAAAGAAAAATCCATTTTTTAAGAATCTAAAACAAACAGGAAACTGCAAACTTATGCAAACATCTAGTTCATATAGTCGTTTCAAATGAGTGGAGCTTTCCAATAAGATTGCTTCCGATTGTGATATAATGGCACAATCACCATTGCTAAATGATTGATTAAAGCTTTCCAGTAAATCTTGAATTATGATATAATTCACCATTGCTGATTTTTTTTTTAATCTAATGACACTATCAGGTTCAGACTGCTCCTTACCTACATCAATGATGAAATTAAGGCCGATGCAAAGCTATGAAGAACATAGCCTGTGGCTAACAACTTATTTATGTTATTGAGCATATAGCGCATATCCATTTTGTAGACTGACTCTGGAAGGAGAATGTTCTCATTCTAATGAAGGTCAAAAAAAGGTAGTACATTGTTTTTCAAAACTAGAGTCCTTTCTTCAGTTAAGGCTTCCTTTTTTTTTCTTCTTCAAGGTCTGTTGCAAAGAAAAACCAGATTAGCCTTCAAGACACTTATATGAGCTATATCCAATGGTATGCATGATTACCCCTTCCCCAGAAGACTTAAAGGGTGGCACAACCGTTTTCTTGGTTCCCTGTACATGAATTAGCTCGTTAATGTTGTAGATCTTTGTCAAGCCTTTTTTTCTGCTTGTAGCTCTATAATTTCATTTGACCTTGGCTCTTCGTAGAAATTCAGTTATTCTTCTATACAGTTTTTGGAGGACAATCGTCTTTATCTTTCTTGCAGAGATTAGGTTGATAGTTTTATGAAGGCTGAATCATTTGAAATGGGAAAAAAAATCTTTATAGAATGTTAGATTGGATATCATTGATTTGATAAAAATGGGTAATTTAATTTACCAAAAAAAGCAGAGGGTGAGTCTTTTTTTCCTTATTTCTTCGGTTCCCATAGTTAAATGATCATGATAATCTGGAGATAAATAAAGCAGCAGATCTTTTTTCTTTTTTTGATGAAGAGCGGAAAGCCCTAGAAAAACGCAGAATGTGAAAACTCCAAAGATACAAAACTTCAGGGCTACACCAAAGCATGTGAAACTCTCTTCCAAAAGAAGACCTCCATTGTTTTCACCAAAAACATAATACCAGTGCTCAGCCTCCCTCTGGCGAGACAAACGACACACTTCAGAAAAACATTGTAGCAAGAAGGGTATATATTTCTTGAATGCTCTTCTTTAGGATGCAAGACTTCCTGCATACACAGCTATGGACCTATGTTTCACATCAACAACTTATCTATGTACTACTCCAACTGTGACATTTATCTCACGACTCAAGTATTGTTGAAAACAAGATCGTTTCCCCTTCACCAAAGTTGGTTCAGAGATAATTCTAACGTAATATTCCAATGATTATTATGTGCACTAACCTTCGATACATTGATGGATAGCTAAGAAGCTTTACCTCCGTTAACAAATATAGATAGCTTTACCTCCACAAAAACATAGATTAATTAAGGACTTTCATAAAAAATAAAAGATGCTGTATGAATCAATATAAAAACGAAAGTATACTTGATTTATAGAGTATTATGAGTGTAAGACTATTGAGAGTTAAAGAACATTCCTCTTTTGGTGGTTTTTTTTCTTCTGCTTCTAGTAAATTTCCCAAATGAAAATAATTTTAACCAGTTACACAAACTCTTCTGCAGATTTAAAATACTTCCTACAATTTTGTTTCCTCTAGTGGTCATCCCTCCGTCATTTCTTGTTATTCCATTTTCTCAAATGTTGCACATAGTTTCAGTAACAAAAATTTCAATCAGCATCAAAGTAATTTTGTATGGTGAGAGATCATAGTTTAATTACGTCAAATCTTACTGGTACTATCTTAGAGTAGCTAGATGGTTTTCATTCAATCTAAATTATAAAATATGATATGGATAACATAAAAAAATTAATCATACGAATGATTGTAAAAAAGAAAATGGAAAATAAATAATATGTGAAATAAATTAAGTATATTTTTCTTTAATTTTTGTCTTCAAATAGTCTGGCTGTAAAATTCACACACATAAATGTGAAGAAGAGAAATATTTAGTATTGCATGCTTAAACCCTCACTTCAATACATCAAATGTTACTATCATATAAAACTAATATTTTTCCTACTAATTAACCTCTATGGATCAAAAGGAAAAAGAAAATCCTTTTCTTTTTTGACCAGAGAAAATCCTTGCTTAAAACATTATTACAACATTATCGTTTTATTTATCAACAATGATTTTTAAACACCTCAAATTTCTTCAATACAAATTCAAAACTTTATTTTATTTATATCACTCTTTTTATCCTTTTCCATCACTCTCTTCATCCATTTTTATCAAAGTGCATACAAGTATACAACCATCTAAGATGTTGAGTGTCTACCAAATATTTTCTTTATTTAGTAAAAAAAAAAAATGTACTATTGTGGTAGTGGTTAGTTAATTAGCAAGTTGTTGAGTCATGAGTGGTGCAACATTGCAGTTTCGAGTTTGGACATGAACCACTGTAAATAAAATCGAAAAGATAAAAGGAAATAATTAAATAAATAAAAAAAACCCTGAAAATGAAAAATGTGTTCAATCCCTTCCCGCAACCGCAAACTCGATTTTGTGAATAAGACAACAACACCATATGCATAGATAATAGATTCACTTCACAAATCCTTAAACAACCAAGAATCAATGTTTTTTTCATCTCTCTGAAAATCTCAAATCTAATCAATTAATTCAAGCATATGGCTGCTGCTGCTGCGTTTCGATCAAAACCTTCAAAGGAAAAAGCAACCCTCGCGTTATCTCAGTTACGCTACTTCGCATTCAATTACACCCACGCTGGTCATTCACACTCTCCACCACGTTCACCCTTAATCAACACCCCTTATCACTTCACTTCCTTCAAACCCCTTTCTCTCCGCGGCGGCGATTTCATCCATAAGGGTACTAGTAGCTCCACTTCCACCACCCTTATCGAAGACTCTAATCAAAACCCTAATAATCATGTTCCTTATGATGTAACCGCTTATAGGGTTCTTGTTTCTTCCTTTGTTGATCCTCCTGAAGTTTGGTCTGGTGGTGGAATTGTTGTTCGTCCTGGGAATTATGATGTTTCTGGTGGTGGTGGTGGAGGTGGTGGTGGTGGTGCTGCTAGCTCCGGTGATTCGGGAAATTCGAAAGATTGGTGTTGGGGTGGGTCTAATATGGGAGGTAGTTTTCCTACTCCGAAGGAGATTTGTAAAGGGCTTGATAAACATGTAATTGGACAAGAAAGGGCCAAGAAGGTGCTATCTGTGGCAGTCTATAATCACTATAAGAGAATATATCATGAAAAGTTGTGGTTGGTATATTACTTCAGCATGTTATGTTATGTTATTACTTTCATGCACATGTTTTATACTTTTTTTATTTTTGTTGCTAATGTAAAGTGATTTTTTTTCATGTTCTTATTATTTGGAATGTTAGGCCTGCAGGAGATTCAAATATTGATGGTAAAGCTGATGTTGTTGTTGATGACGACGATGATGTTGAACTTGAGAAAAGCAATATTCTTTTAATGGGGCCAACAGGATCAGGTAAACGGGTTTTTACCATCTTCACTCTCGAGTTTATTGCGTATTTATGGTTCTGTGTAGACATTTTTCAGTGTAAGATTTTAATATGCGATGCTTTCTTATTTGAATCACGAATTGTTCTTATGAACTCGGTTGGCTGTCAGCGGCCTAGTTTTGTTCAGTTGCACTAGTATATTGAATTTTGTGCTGAGCATTAGCTTTAAATTGTACTGTGAAATTGTCAAATTTTTGAAATAGAAGGGGGGGGATATGATCAAGTTTGGGAATTTTGCTTTTTCCACCGTCATTTCTTTGAAAAACCGTTAATGCCTCATTTCTTTTGGCAACCAGTTTAACTTGTTTTTCTTTGATGTTGTTTCAAGGACAGGGAAGACATTACTTGCCAAAACCTTGGCTAGGTTTGTAAATGTTCCCTTTGTTATTGCAGATGCAACCACACTCACTCAGGCAAGTTAGAACACTTTATTCTTGTTTTCTGATTTATCATATGTTAAAGTAGATAAATGAAACTTAAAATTGGAATGGAAAGAGGAAATCATTTTTTGCTGAGTTTCCTCCACTGAAAGACTTGTAAAGCTCCACATAGGTTGTAACTAAGAATGCACATATTTGGGCAATTGCCATCATCTAATCTTATGTACTTCAAATCATTTTCTTATATATAAGAACAAATTTAGATGTACATAGGTGGACAATTTATGTAAATTCTAAATGAACAAAGTATATATATATAAGAAGCATTTCCTTATGATAGAACTAAAAGCACCGAAAGTACTTCATGGAATTATTTCACTTCCTTTTCTAGGTGGTTGGAATTTATAAGACACATTCAGCATGTTTTTTGCATTATATCATTTTTTATCTTAATTTATGTTATGTGAAAGCTTCATGTTTGTGTTGAAGGTCTAACTCTAACATTGTCCTTTGCAGGCTGGTTATGTTGGAGAAGATGTGGAGTCCATATTATACAAGCTCCTCGCGGTAAATAATTTGTGACAACTGTTAGTTTTAGACAATATTGTAATGTGGTTTTTCCTTAGACAGCCCAAACATGACCCATGTTACTGTATTCAATATTTGAGTTTTTTTTTGTTATTGAACAAAAAATGTGAACTGATATAGAACATCCACCAGGTTTAACGTGCGATTCATCAAACTTTAATTTTTTTGGTGTTTCTTTCACGAAATCGTGTAACTAGCTACTCTTTGATGAAAGAAACATAAATTAGCAAGCATAGCATAATTAATTATAGTCTGAATCAACATTGCATAAATTTATTTCAGGCTGCTGATTATAATGTGGCAGCTGCACAGCAAGGCATTGTTTACATTGATGAAGTTGACAAGATTACCAAAAAGGTTCCCCGTTATTTTCTATATTTTCCCTACTGACTATGTATTTTTTCACTGTTCTAAACCACTTCTTGTCATTTCAGGCTGAGAGCCTTAATATCAGTAGAGATGTCTCTGGTGAAGGTGTTCAGCAGGCATTACTGAAGATGCTTGAGGGAACGGTTAGTTCTTTTCATAATCACCAACACCAAAAAACTGAACTGCTGGATTTGAAGTTTTTTGAAGCTGCTTATAACATGACAATGAAACGGAAAAGTCTAAGATAATTGAAGTTTGCCCAGTTATTATTTTTTTTAAGTATATTTTGCACTCCATTGTATGTTGATCTTGTACCATTCTTTCCAATCCAGATTGTCAATGTTCCCGAGAAGGGAGCCCGAAAGCATCCGAGAGGTGACAATATTCAGGTACATGTACATTATTCTTCATGACTTACAGTTTCAGGTATTTATTTGCTTGTAGCCTGTAGGGGCTATCAGATATATTCATGGAACTGATACATGGGTGCAATTATATTTCAATATTTAAGAATGTTCATTGTTTAAACCTTTAAGTAAGCTTATGTCCATATGTATCATTGTGTCTGTGGACACTGGATTGGTTGAATTTCATGTCTGGAATTCTTTTTAATTGCAAAGAGCCGTCTGTCGTTTTCATTTTATTTATAAGTGTTGTGCCATTTGGGTCTTTTAACAGATTGACACGAAGAATATACTTTTCATTTGTGGAGGAGCCTTCATTGACTTAGAGAAAACAATTTCAGAAAGGTTGAACAAATCCTGAAAATTTCATAGCAGCAGTTTTATAATGTGGTATGTGCCGTGTTTCTGTAACCAGTCAATCTGTTGATCCCCTTTCAGGCGCCAAGATTCTTCTATTGGATTTGGAGCACCTGTACGTGCAAAGATGAAGGCTGGAATTGTCACAGATTCTGCAATTGCATCATCATTATTAGGAACTGTAAGTTTCATGTGACCAATCTTGTAAGCATACTGGTTTTTAGTACTATGCAAGCTAATTTCAAGTTTGATCTGTACATCATTGAAAATTATTATTTTTGACAGGTTGAAAGCAGTGATCTTATAGCATATGGTTTAATACCTGAATTTGTTGGACGGTTTCCTATTCTTGTCAGTCTGTCAGCGTTAACTGAAAATCAACTCATTCAGGTAGGCTATATATGTTGATCATTAAACTTGGTCACTCAATTTTTTTTTACCTGAAATGCATTTCTCATTTTTGTGTGATCACAATGGAATGAAGTAGTTAGTAGTGGGTTGAGTATTTATTTATTGGTAGTGAAATTGAATTGGTTGGTGCGGAATTCAAAGGGACTAGGATTCTCAGTGAGCAAAAGCATTCAGATCTGGCATTGTTTTTAGTTTTTTTGTCTTTCCCTTCTTCATTCAGTTAAAGTGTGCTGTTTACTCAAATTATGTCCTTAAAAGTGCTTTGTTTTTTAACTTTAAAAGTCATTTTTAATGTCACCTGATACCATTAATTTCTACAGGTCCTCACAGAACCGAAGAGTGCTTTAGAGAAGCAATACAAGAAGACATTCCAAATTAATGGAGTAAGTTTCCACAAGGCTCCTGATTCCTTGTACATTTCACTGCTGACAAGTTTTCTGTCCAATAGTTTAAGCACGGAAAGCTACAATAGCAACCTAACATTATATCTTGATCCTTAGGCGTAATACATTAAAACCCTATTTGGATAAACAACTTCTTTTGCAGCTTATAGCATTGAACACTTGCCATATAAAGCGCTAGTATATAAGATATTTCTATAACACAAATTAAACTGTTCTAGTATGTATATAAGCTGTTTTCATAAGCTATTGTAGAGATCTTAAGGAAATAAGATGAAAACAGCTTCTGAAAATGTCCCAGGTTCTTTTTATAAGTTCTCCTAAACAGTGTAACAAGTGCTTATGCTAGTAGATAAGCTTCTGAAACTGTTCTAGTATGGGTCTTTTCACTTATAAATAAAACTTATTTCTTGTTTGTTTATGCCTTTGTGGTAGTTTTAATGATTGAGGATCAACCAAATAAAAGAGCAGTGGAATTGGTTGCTCATTTAGATTTTGAATTGTTGGCACAGGCTTTCTTGGGATGAAAATGGCTGTTCTGAACAATATTTTGTGCGTTTCGTTTTCAGGTGAAACTACATTTTACGGAAAGCGCTCGCAAGTCAATTGCAAGACAAGCAATGTCTAAAAATACTGGGGCTCGGGGATTACGGGCAATAATAGAGAGTATTTTGGTAGATGCTATGTATGAGGTATGCATTTTTCTTTATTTTCTTCAGATGAACAATTTTTTCATAGTCTGATATGGAGTGAAAAAATTATTCATTTCACCTAACTTCCGCTACATTAAGGACATATTACTCAACAAAGATTATTGGCTTGATTGGGTCAAATTTTATGCAGATACCGGATATCAGAACAGGTGATGATGTTATAGATGCTGTTGTTGTTGATGAAGACTCCGTTGGAGGTGAGGGTTTAGTGAGAGGGGCTAAAATCCTTTATGGCAGGGGAGCGTTTGATCGTTACCTTTCCAAAGAGAAGAACGAATCAGAGGTATGTACAATTTGCAATGACATGAATGTTGTCTTTTTTGCTGTATCAAGTTAGTTCATAATCATGTTTGTTTTCTGTATTATAGACTACGGAGGTTTCTGGTGGTGATCAAGAAGCAGAGACAGAACTTCCTTCCATTGTGGCCAGCATGTAATCAAACCGTTGCTGATATTTATTATAGTTTATCTTTGTACATAATAACTAGTTGATACATTTGTTAAAATAATAATATAAAGGGTTAGATTCAGATTTTCCCATGTGGATTGGGTTGAAATCAATGTACTATTAAGTCATAAGAGTAGTTCAAGAGTGACTTCCCATGGTCAGTTTCATAATTACAAATCATGGTGAGGTAAACCAAATGTCACATACGTCTTCTAAATGTGAGAATACCTTATTCATTGATGTAGTTTTGGGGCAATACTGGTGGAAGGAACCAAAAATGTACATCACTTTATTTGATTCCTGTTCTAGTAGTATACAACCTTTTACGAGACAACATCAGCATTTCATTCATGTACAAAATTAAACGTGTTAAATAAGTTTTTGGTCCAATAAATATATCGATTTTTTTTTTTGAAGGAAAATATATATATATATATATATATATCAATTTTTGTTTTTAGTCCTAAAAAAAATTGACATGTTTTGGTCCGTTTAAAAATTTTTAGCATGTAGTTTTAGTCCTTATTAAATTAAATTTTGTTTAATTAGGCTTAAATTTTTATATTTTTGAATAATTTTATACATTCAAATATTAATTATAATTATATAAATTTTAATTTTACAAGGACTAAATTTTTTATAGGAACCAAAACATATTATTTTTGTATGAGGACTAAAAACAAAAAACTTATTTAACCCAAATTGAAATAAGTGACCAACCCCAAAATTGACTATAATTATTTGATATTTATATAGTTTTTAGGGTCTTGGTAACCAGTGCCCTAAGGGCAATAGTTAAGAAATGCAGAAGTAGAAATTTTGTCTTGGAAATATATGATGTTACATTTGACCAAATAATAATTATACAATTTTTTATTATTAAAAGCTTACTTGTTTTAGTTGTTTAACCAATGCCCTTGAGACACTAGTTAGCATTCTCCTAGTTATTATCACCAGGGTGCAACTAATATAACTATACCTACTCTGAGTTTTATACACACTAGATACATGTGAGTTTGGTTTCCCCTTTACAATACACAAATGCATGTTTGGACGTTTTTAGATGCAATTTTGCCATGATTTTTAGAATTTTCAAATACTAACTTCTACGTCATCGTAATTTTTTACCGCACTCTTGATCAAATGCACGTTTATAGACGCAGTGCCGAAAAGAGACTAGTAGCACTACAATTTCTTCAGCTCGCTGCCTTAAGCATTTCAAAAACTTACCGGTTGCTGTTGTAATTTGTAACATCTCTAACACTCACTCTTATTTTATAGATTAAGTTTTTGTGTTCGAGCAAATTTATATGATATATGTATGATTTGGTGGGTTCATATAAATCTAACCTATAAAAAATACTATATATATTTATTGTACCCAAAAAAAAAAGACTATATTTTTTTTAGAAAATGTAACCCACTATATTAAAAAGTGTGTTAGAAAATGTGTTGTTAAGTTTCTTTATATCGGAAATATGTGTACTCTAACCCAGGAGCAGATCTATGTCAGGGCTATGTGGGGCTAAAGCCCCACATGCCACTTCCCTATTTTTATTTTATTTTATATATATTATAAAAAAGGTAATAGTTATTTCGGTTTCTGAATGTGTAATAAATAGTCATAATAGTCTCTCAGTGTTTTAAAATTTTAAAATAGTCTATGATTTTGTACTTTCTTAGTCATAATAGTCCCTGAAGTGACAATAAGTAGGTATAATCAGGGACAATATCAATGAAGTATTTTAATGTTAGAGACTATTTTGACTAACGAAATGTACAATCAAAAACAATTTAAAATTTTAATACAATGATGGACTATTATAGCCCCACATGTATCGAATGTCTGGATCCGCCTCTGCTCTAACCATGTCGATATTTTAATGGTATTAGAAAAGAACCATAAAAAGTTGCGTGGCTGAATATAAAAGCAGATGGAAGAATGAGAGCTAAATAAATACACCTCATCAGATTATTGATGTGAATTTGTACGTAGTGATTATTGAGATGGAGCTTCACCCTGTGATTACAGCCTTCCATCGACTTGAATAGGATATCTCGCCAAGCTTCTGTCTTGGTCGATTTCTTAGGGTTCGAGTTTTATCAACAATGTTTTTTTCACTTGTTAAAGATAAAAAAATAATTTTGTTGTCTTTCAAATTTATTTTTATTTTTGAGGCATGTTGCCTTTGTGTTCTTTGATTTTTTTTTTTTTATCTATTTGTCTTATTTTATTTTTAATTAAAACTTAAAGCATTATTTTTACTTATGTTATTAATTAAAATATAGAATTAATATGTAAATATTATTTCAATCTATGAGAATATTACAATCTTCAAATTTAGGTAGGATCACATTCCTCATAAACCATTATCTGTTTGGTGGTCGAGGTAAAATACATGATAAAATGTTCACTTGAGCTTAACTCAGTTGGTAAAGACATTGTATAATATATGTAAGAGTTGATGTTCGAACTTCAGACACCTATTTATTCTCTTTAAGAGGAAATATTTAGTCACTAAACTATTTGACCAAAATTACATGATCAAATAACTGTATCATATCATGTTTCAATACGATGTTTGATGAGACAATAAAATATTATAAGTTAATTCATAAATTTATCATATCATATCTTAGTCCAATCATGATATATATTTTTATCATGTCATCATGAGGTATGTATTAAAAACATGATGAAATAAAAATAGTGTTATCCAATTTGTTGTCTTGTGCGCTTGAAACATACGATAAGGTTGGTGTTATCTGATTAGTATCATATATCTTATAATTTCCTAACTCTATATTTTATTCTATCTTTATCCTATCCTACCACAAAACATGTCCTAAGAGTTTTAATGTTGTTTTGTTTGTACTATGTAGGGTGTAAAGTTAAAACATCTTGTTAAATTAAGAGATACTTGTATCACCATTACATTACATTACATTGGTTAGAGTAAAACAAAACTGATATTTTAGCCAAATTTTTGGTTTGAGACTTCTGAATGAAAAATATAAACTTGAAACCATGTTAAAGGCTGACAATCAAACACTACTACAAAAATGATTTTTTACATCAGTTGAAAATGATAAGAAATCCAATCTTGATTGATTTGGTAATACGTAGATTTGAGATCTCAGAGTGTGTTGATCTTAAAGTCTCAAGTTAAAATTCTTAT
>Ga0315914_1004230_pt1 | contig 21515 bp, 11 predicted proteins | sample MpolenodulesMG_FD_203920 | JGI IMG/M metagenome (GOLD analysis project Ga0315914, IMG submission 203920) | Medicago polymorpha root nodule microbial communities from Los Angeles, California, United States - elongated nodules | ecosystem: Host-associated > Plants > Roots > Nodule | place: USA...
CAAATCATCACAAAAATGGAGTCAGGGACTATTTTAAAAAACAAAAAATTTTGCAAGGACCAAAAACAATTTTTTTTTTTTTTACAGGGACCAAAACTTAAACGAGGCATATTTGCAGGGACGAGTACCATATAAGCCTTTTTTTTATATATAAAAGTTTAGATAAGTTGGGTTCTTGGGCTCATTAGAATTGAGAGATCTTCAAAATGCAGAAAAAGTTTTTTCATACCGCCTCACTTTAATGCGCATCAGCGGACTAAGACAATTATGTTACCCCTCTCGCAATAAGAGGATGCACAAACCTTCAAGTCAAGTGCGCTAGCAGGCTTTCCGAAGGTTTTCTCTGATAGGGGTTTGAGCGACATAGGCTGCTTGGGTCGTGTGTCAACCTTAGGGCATCAGTTTTCTTGCCCATTAGCACAATCACTAAGTAAGTCAATGAAAGAAAGAAATTTTCATAAATAATTACGGTTTTGAGTTGAATTCTTATCAAGTGGACTAGTCTAGGTTGGGGTATACTAACTTGTGTATTTAAAATATGATCATGAAGGATTTTTAACAATATTATAGCTTTGTGCTAGCTTCTTTTAGTCGTACTTACATTAAAAAAATACACACAGCCGTACTAATATACTGCGTGCAGAAATTTATAATCAAATTCGGCAGTGAGCACTTCATTTATAATCAAATTAATGGATTAAAGGAAGTTAATGAAGTGTACCACTTCTAAAGTAAGGAAGTTAATGAAGTCTTCCACTTCTAAAGTAGGCATAATATGCGGACTGGTTGTAAGATGAACCTATATGCTTCTTGCTTTTAACAGACATTATGTCCCTCTCACCCCCTTTTAACATTAATTTATATATAGTATAAAACTGAAAAGAAATTGAGAATTTGATTATAGCTAGCTTAATTAGCTTCATTTGATAATTTTCAAACATAAAATAAAATTGAAGTCATGGTATATGCTAGGTTTTATTTGTAACAAGAGAGTAATAATTGAATTATGTGACAAACAAGCTGGTTTAAGTTTGTGGGTCAGACCCGGCCTGCATGAACCGGTCGGATACCACCCAGACCAAGCCAGTTGGAGTCTTAATTGCGTTTCCACGAATAAGTACACAAAGCTGACAGCTAAAATTAAGATTTTGTGTGCACGAGAGAATCTTCACACCACCTCCTCCTCTTGTTATCATTCGTTTGACTCCTCCTATTGTATTCCTCTTTCTTCACATTCTGGAAAATACATATATACCACTCTCATGGTGTGTCTGTTTGGTTTTAATTTTAAGGGAGTCAAAGTTGTTTTAGTGGAATTGATTTTGATATTTTTGAATATTTTCAAATAGAGTTGATTGGTTTAGAATTGATTATAGTTTCAAACTAAAATTTGATAGCTTTTGTCCTCTTCCGTTGATTTTAACCTTAAATTTAGTGTTCAATCAACTTTTTATATAACTATATTCAAGACATGTTCTCATATTTATGGCTAAAATGAGTTTTTTTAATGACAAATATATTATAAAAATAAAAAGGAGAACTTTCTTTAGAAGATTACAACCAATTATATAAATTGAAGTATAAGAAGTACTCAAGAAAGACAAAAATAAAATGAAATAATCCCTTCCACATAAAAACACGAGCGAAAACAAAAATATCATCTAAACTCCTATTAGAAATACTCAACCACAACCGAACAAGAGGAAAACAAGAAACATAATCCCTCCATCAATCAACCCGAAGACAAACCCGTCACAAGTTTCTAACGGTGCCAACACAAAATGAGTTCATGATCCCGCTCATAGAAAGAACAAGTGTGACCATAATGTTTTTCTAAAAACCACTTCTAAGAGGTGAATTTTTAACCATATTCACCAACTAATGAATATATGTCTCCTTCTACAAAAAGATGTGAGCACATACCTCTCTTTCTCCAAAAAGATGTGAGCGTTCGGAATCTCCACAAGGTCCACACAACAGTTTTCCAGATTAATAAGAAACCAAACCTCTCCTTTTTCCCCCACCTAATTCTAAAATAAAATCTAAGAAGACTCGCTAAATCTGAAGGTATAATAAGCTTCCACCCCAACGACCTAAACACATGATACCACACCTGACCTAAAAAAGGACATCTAACAAAAAGGTGTGACTTGATTAATATCAGTTTAATACGAGATACATATTTACTTTTAATTGTTTTTTATCAAACTCATATAAATTAAATCATTATTTCAATCGTAAAAATGATGAAGACCATTACCATTAACTACCAAACAACGACATCGGTGATCGTTGGATTTTCAAATATTTTTTAAAATATTAGTTTATGGTAGACCACTTATGAATATAATCCATATTAAATTACTCGTATATTAAAAAATAAATCATTTTACATTAATTTATTTTTAACAATATTCAATTTTACAAATTACAATATTCATATCAGATTATTTGTCAAAAAAAAAAATTCATTTCAGATTAGAAGCTTGGGCTTTGAACATCATATTACTAGCATTTTCAAATCAGATCATGAGATCAGTGATTCATCCGAAACCAAAATAAAATATCCAAATGTAGTGCACTGGGTATTTAATGATGGATTGCTCACCTCATGCTTCCTTGAAAACATGAAAGAAGAAATTCTTTGCACAATCCTTGGAGTAGATACAGCCTACTTTATTTTGAATTCACTCCTTGCACAACAATTGCCTAACATCGAAGGTGGTATCAGAACCTTCCGTAAGATCCACTGACCTATGTTTTTTTCTATCGGGTCACTGACCATTTACATTCATGCACCAAATCCGATAATGTTGGGCGTGAATGTGTGTGTGTTAAATAGACTCACATTTGTTAAAAAAATTGCATGAAGAACTGTTTATAAGTGGGGACAATCCTCATCTCACGGGCAAGTTTTACAAGGATGAGTTAAATCCAATTTTAAAAAATAAAATAAATAGCACGGACTACTACTATTGTTATTGAGTTAAGACATTCAGATCATGTTTTTCTTAGAACTTCAATGATTTATCAACTCTTTGTTATAAAAATGTGTAGGTAATTCAAGATTAAATTGACATTAAGGGTACAATTGAAATAATGGTTTTAATTTATTTTTTTATAAAAAATAATATACGTGAATAAAAATAATATTTTGACAAATTAAAGCATATAAGAATGAGATGACCCCAAGATATGCATGTAAGTGCCCTAAATAAAACATATAACCAGAAACAGAGCAATCACAAAAACCATGCAACATCAAAACAAAAAACTAGAAGAAAAAAAAGCCAACATACAAAACCTACTAATTAAGAACCAACTCCATATAACCTGCCATGTCCAAAAAGCAAAATGACAATCGCTACCTTCTATTGAAATCTTCATTACACACATTCCATGACAAATAAATCACATGACTAGACAAACCACTACTAATGCTATCATGCATGGATCAATTCAGGGGGGATTTTTTTTTTTTAAAATAGAAGGGGGAAAAACTTCTAATGGTCCTTTACCTGTTTTTTAACAAAATTAATTTTTTTTTCCGGTTTCGACTTGTAACTTTTAAAACATTTATTTATTGGTTAAAAAATGTTGATGTGTCTGTTTTATGACCGGTTTAACAACAATACTTCATATTTTTCGCAGATTAACAAAACAAAAACAAAAAAGTATGTTTTAAAAAAAATCCAAATTGATAACTAGCCGATGCCGGGGTTATCAACTTCTTGAAGAAAAGTAGATTATTTTACATTTCTTCTTCTTCTACTTCTTTCCTCCTTCTCCTCCATATATTCAATTTAGTTTTAAATGCAGAGATGAGTTTTGAATTTCTCACTTATTCATCTTAAACGTGGATTTCTAACCATTGATAACAAAAAAAAATGTTTGCGAAACAATACAAAATTATGTATTTATTTTAGTTCCTCTCACTTTCTTTTTACGATCAAACATACCTAAAACATTTGGAAGAATTTTTTAAAAAAATTGAAAAATTAACCATTTTTGTTTAGTCTTTAGGGGGAAACAGTCCCCACCCTTTGTTGATCATGTCAAAGTGTGAGCATCTAATTTGCCCACTTCAATTTTAAGGTCAGAATGTAAATCATTTACCCGACCAATAACATCGATCATACGTTAATTTCAAATTAATACAAGAAATTAACATCTTTTCAAATAGATTTTACCATACCGGACAGTTCCATCACCACCTAATCCCATCCCATTTTCTTTTCCGTTTGTAATGTCTTAATTCAGGGTCCCGCTGTTTTTTTTCTTTCTTTCATTCAAAGAAATAGATTACTTACGTTTTTATACTTTTACTATTAATAAATTGTAATTTCGAGTTAATTAGGCATTGCTTAATTATATTCATACCAACTTAATAATGAAAGTGGTGCAGCATGCAGTCAATATAATCACCAATATAGTACTCTTACTAATAGCAATATACCATGTAATAATAATGTTTTATGAAACACATAATAACTAATGTCAGTAAGTTGCACGAATATGTTGGTTTATTCAGAAGAGAAATGATATTTGTACAATCATTTTTATATAATTTTTGTACAACTTTCTCTCTCATACTCACATTATCTTCTTATTCTCTCTCTTCCTTTTTCTCTCTCTATTGTTTTTAACCAATGAAAAGAGAGAACAAAAGGTTGTCCCAAAAGTTGTACTAAAGGAGTTGTTCAAATATCACTACTATAGTCAGAAAGGTTGCAACTAAGCAATTAGTCTCAAGTGATTAATTAGTTCCACCATAAATTGTCCGATGAATATAAATTTGATCCTAGATGAAACAATTATTAGTGAGACTGACAAACCAAAGACTGTGGAATACAAACTCTCTAAATATTTACGAATTCTCATATTTTTTACCATGTGTTAACCTTTTATTTATGACATAAGGTTGCTAATGTTTATTTTAATCGTCTATTTCATATGTAATTTGACCTAACAACCTCCCTCTTAACAACAACAAAAAAAAAGTTTGAATGGCATGGTCCTAATAAGCCGTTATAATTAAGGGTTTTTTTGCTAGAAATCACCTTTTATGAAGGTGTCTTTTAGCAAGTAATTCTATGAGCATTTGCTAAAATACACCAACTAATTTTTATGAAGGTGTCTTTTAGCAAAGTTATAACTAAAAAGTGGAATCACACCTTAAGGTGTGGGTTGCTAAAAGACACCTTCATAGGTGGCTTCTAGCAAAACCCTATGATTAAAATGTTGAAAAAGAAGGAATCGGAGATAGAATAAAATCAATACCCGTTGAAATAATATCCGAGAACCTAATTATATTCGTTTCACGGTTGCATTCATTATAGTTCCCACTTTAATTTCAGCATGTGCACTTCAGTTTTTCGGTCAACATTGGTCTCTAATGTTGAGTCATTCTCAATATGGGGATTTTTAGTAGTTCTGATTGGGATTATATATATCTCTTAACATTATATGCAAATAAAGCATGTACTAAAAAATTGTAAGACCAGCTTTTGGACCACTGCATGCAAAAGATGAGCCTCTTGGATTACGACTCTTGAATGAATGGTATACCTCAATAGCTAGCAATAGCATATAGCTTACATGCCTTTACAATATGTATACATATATAAATAAATGATTAATCATAGAATGAGACCCTTTATCTCTCATTTTCAGACTTGATTGGTCATCTCTGTGTGGGTCAGTCAACGCTTGAATGAAAACATTACTTTACCAATGGAATAATGGTTTGTATCCCATCAACAATGGTATACATACTACATAAAAAACAAAACCGAAAATGATAAATTATATTCCTGTTGCTTAATTTTTGGAGGTAGCTGCATAAAAGAGACGGAAATGAAGTATGTGAATGGATAGAGATTGGGAAAGAATATGTGCAGCAGAAAGGAAATGAGCGAATTTGTGATTGATTCAAAAACCAATTTGTAAGAGTCTCCAGCTAAATCACTAGTATTACAAATCACATGATCAAATAGATGAATCATTTTATAGAAATAAGCCTCAGTGTTGAGAGATTAATAGAAATAAAAAATTCGTAGAATTTATATTGAATTATTGATCAAAAGATAGTAGATGAGTATATGCGATGCTCTATATATTGTAAACAATTTTTTTTGAAGGAATATTGTAAACAAATTTATACTCATTCTAACTAACCTTAAATTTCTAATAACAAACTAACTAAATTTTAATTAACCTTACGTTTCTAATATTGTAAACAGAGAAAAGGGTAATTAAGCTTTAGGAAATTCTTGAATGAAAGATGGTTGATTAAAGTAATGGAAATCATTTTGTTAGGGAGTTCAACACCACCGCCAAGAGATCCGACACCATATCTCTAAAAAAATATATTAATACATCGTAAGTAACTTCACTTATATATTAACCACTTATACTTAAACTCAAGAATTTTTCACTTAAGTGTGAGTCTTCTCCATTCTATAGTTGCACCACCACTACAACCAAAAAAACATGAATCATGACTACACCAAAGAATTTTAATACAAAGATCAAATACCAAGATTCATTCCTCCTCCTATATCAAGTCCAATTTGGGGCGCACCGGAAACAACAATGGACTATCAATTGAGATCGCCAAGAGATCAAACACCACAACTCCACCCCCAAACGTTAAAAAATCACATATATTGGTCACTCTTCATAGTTTATGTAAGACCTCCCACTTACATTTGAACTCCAACACAATTCCACCAAAAAAACTAGAAAATGTCTATATGTATATATGCGCGCGCACACACACTTACATATAAGAAAGATAGCTCATAAATATCTAACGTCTTTTAGTTTTGGGTGAAGATGTGGTGCTATGAAGCATGAGTACTTGTAAAATGGTGATGTATTCGTATTGGATGACTTTCTCATATTTTAATACGATATTTTTTTGTGTTTCTTTGTCGTTGTAAAAGACATAACTTTTGACTTTTTAAACATTTATTGAGATGATTTTGTTGTGGATTGAAAAATTTAGTTTTTTCATGTTATATTGTATAGCAAAACTCATGTTTTTCATTGATGTACTAGTACCTGGTTTTTTAAAAAAAAAATTTGTCGTATTCTAGTAGCTGTAACTATATCATATTAGGTATCGTACTCATGCCTACGCAACATGGATGTGGTGTTGGCCTCTTTTATGGTCTTGGAACTTTGGTCGGACAATTGTTTCTCCTGACACTCTCCCTGACACCCCAAAACTGGTATCAAGAGCCATATATAGGACATGAAAGACTCGCACTTGAGTGAGGGGAGATTGTTGGGTTCAAGTGTGAGTAGTTGGCCATATATTGTCTGCTAATGAGCTAGATGATTAATATATAAGAAAAATGACTCGTATACTTAATGCATTCAAATTCTAGATGGAGTTGCAGGGTTTCTCTTTCTTATTATCTTAGAGCATTGGTTTCTTGTCGCTCTCTATGCTCTCCAAACTCCTCAACACTATGACTTTATGAATAAATCAGTATTGGATTGGATTGATGAATCTGACATAATATTAACTTGCATTACATATAAAATTGCTTGGATATTTTCTACCAAAAACAAAAGATAGGATATTCCCGGCAGCCAAGAGAATCTTGCATTTGTACAGTTTTGAGATATCATAGTCATCCGATCATATATAGGATGCTCATATTTCATCTTTGCAAAACATATATCTAAAATGAAATCAAAATATAAATTGTCCGATTAAAATTGAATGGTCCTCTCGTCAACTATAAAAATTGAATAGTCCAAATTTCACAACCTGATTATATATGATTGCACATAATACAGCATAAAAGATAAAAAGGTTATTCCAAATATATAAGACCTACGCAAGTACGTGTAACAGATAAGTTAGAATAGTTGTCTCCACACTCTATGTTAGAAAAAAAATCTGGGATGATGATTAATTATTTGTCCTCAATGGGTAGTTGTCAAAACCGTTAACCAATTAATCTCGCATTAGTTATAAGTGACTAGCGATATATCTTCAAGAACAACAAATGTAATATAATTTGAAACTTGCTACAATTATAAGTGACTAGCGATATATGAGTGTCCAAAAAATATTGTTTTGCTTAAAATTTAGGTTACATTTTTTTGTCCATATAGTTTGAGGTGTGTACGTGCAATTTGGGCTCCTTCAAGAAAAATCGAGCAATTCTATTTTTCTCCTTTTAAAAAGTTAATGAAATATGATTCTAGCACAAATTGTATTTCACATAAATTCATAAAAGTTCCATTTTTATTTTTAAATATTAGGAGTATGACGATGAATTTGAGATATAAAATAAAATAATGTGTTTGAACGGAAGAAAATTGATAAAATTCGAAGAATTTTAATTTCGTAGAATTTGAGGTTAGGATTTTGAGAGGAAGAAAGTTTGGGATTTTTATGTTTAGTAGGTATTGGGTCTTTTATTATAATTAGGTTAAGGTATAACTTATTCTTATATTTTACTATATATTCTTCTTGTTTTTAACTCCTGATAGGACCTCCATGAGTAACCAAATACGAAAATTAACTCTTGTATTTCATAGCTTTTGTCATTCTTTAAGGCTTGATAATTTTTTCCGAAAATTAGTGTAATTGATGCATTGAAAATTGAAAAGTTTAACTTTCTCATGAAATACTCCCTTTAATCATTATCATAAGCAAAAAAAAAATTAAATTTATTAATTAAATGATGTATGTGGTCTATATTCATTAAATAAATTCTTATTTTAGAATCTTTAAATAGTGTTCCGGAGACACTTGTTAGCAAGATTCTAAAACTAGAGTAACATAGTATTTTTTTTTTCTTTCTTTTTTACCTCTTTCAATATTTATATGAATATTCCCCAAACTCAATTTTAAATTGTTGATTTGGGTAATTCAATTGGGTCCCTAACGATGTCGTATAATCCCAATCAAAACCGTTTTTATACATATGCGTCCCTCTCTTAGCATGCCTCTTTTGGAATCCACGTTCATGGGAGTGCAAAAGTCCTAAGATATTTTCATGTGCCTCTGGTGGTGATGGAAGGGTCCCAAAATGGGACGTCCGACCCACCAACACCCATCATGCAATGCAAGGTCTACTTGAAGTTGATATTTTCGCTTAACATGCATTGAGAAGATGGTAATGGAATCTTAATTCGAAGGGAAAAGGATACCTCAAAAATCTTCTAAATCTGTCAAAGAAGATTCTTAGTTGAATTGCGGCAAGTTTGCAACTATTGAAGACGTATGGTGGTGTGACCTCACAATGGCTATTGCCAACACTTTATTCTTTGCTTAGTGTTCCCATTCAAAACTTCACTTGATGTGTCCTCTACTTTAATTTTGATTTAGTGGTATATGCATTCGACACCAGATGCAACCGCAAGGTTTCAATCCGGATCAACTAACAATAAATTAGCCTCTAGCTAGTTTCGGATACTAATTAAAAGTCATCAAAGTTTTTTCGGGAGCTTCGCTCAGTTTATATGGACATTGCATAACATATGCAGAGGTTCGAGTTTGAACTCCGAACGTCCCATGTATTTACTTTAGAGCATCCACAACATAGACATTTATTTTTGGACAATTAAATGAGTCTCACGTGTATATATCATTCATTTATAAATTTTTAATAGTGGTATTTAATAAATATTCAATTTCTTCAATCCAGCATCTCATAAAAAAAAAAATGAGATTCACTAATCAACTATCAATAATTTTATATAATTACATTTTAATTTTTTAATATTAAAAAAGTATAGGTCCCCCTTAGGGGGTCTTAAGTGAGAGTATATATCTTGTAAGACGTCACAAAAATTCTCTCTAATAGGTACCAACTACCAAGTCTTTAAAGTTTGAGAATCTCCATTAAAAACGGATTTAAAAAGGTAAATTCCTAATCAACTTAAATTCCTAAACCCTTGACCAAAACAAATTCTAACATATTATCATATATTAAAACTCCATTTGCTACAGCTTTTTTACGAAAAAAACTTTTCTTAAACAAAATAATCACTTTTAAATATCTTCATAAAAAAATGAGATTCTAAAGAAGAAGAAAATCTGAACATTGTTTCAAATGAGAGACTATTTTAAGAAGCTTCTTTTGAAAAACAATTTTTTATCTTTAGTTTTGAAAAATCTATATTTTCATTTGTCTTCGCAATTGCGCATGGAGGATATCCAATTTACACCAAAAATATACAAATTTTGTTTTTCTTAATCTCTAAATTATTGAATATATCAAAATCACTTTTATAATCCCTAACAAACAGGCTGTATGCCGTAAATCATGTCATAAATAGGCACGCGCGCGCGCACACACATATATATAAAGAGAATCTAGAGAATTTTTTTCTTAAAAATCTGAATCTATTTCTGTTTGTTTACTACCATAATTTTTTTTTTAAGATTTAAATTTTTACACTTGAGTTCCTTTTTATAGATTTTGAGACTAAAAATAATTTTTTTTTTAATAAAATGGATTATTTAAAAATCTGAAACAAACACGACAAAAATAAAAAATAAAAAGTGTTTTTTGGTTACAAAAATAGTTTTTTTTTTCAAGAAAATCTCAAACAAACGGGTTCTTATGCTTAGATAAAGAATAAATTATTATAAGCATCTATGAGTTTAGTTCTACTGCTAGAAACAATATATTGTAATATGTATCGGTCGGAGATCAAACTACATATTTCTCATTAGACTACTTGGCGAAAAGAATAAATCCTATAAATATTTTAACTAAAATTTCAAATATAAATTATTGATCTTAACAATATCTTGTCTTAAATATAGTTGAAATCTAATCTAAATCTTAAGTTATAATCTGCTTAAGATACGGGTGCATGTTATTTTCATTTTTCAACACTAATTTTAAATTATCTAGTTGTGTGATCTTTAATTGATATTTATATTTTATATATATAAAGGAATATATATAAATTTTATTGGAAATCCTAAGATTTGGACAGTTGAACAATTGTTGGATGGAATTTAATTATCCTCTTAAAAGTGGTTCTGAGACGATCTTCGCAGCATCCCTACCCTCCTTGTGTTTGCATAATTTGGTTTGTCTTAATCATGTTGGTTACGTTGTGACAAACTAACTTCTGTGGCTAGAATGGTAGCAAAAGTATAATGTAAGATTTTACTACTCTCTCCGTTCCTTTTTAAGTGTTGTTTAACGGTGGATTTAACGTTTCTATTTAACTATTGTTTTAGTATTTTAAGAGTGTGATTTGTCAATTATTCTTATCTTTTTCAATAAAACCAATCAATGTTATATATAGGGATGGGGTATAATCAAATTTATTGAAAAGGGAAAGTGTGTGCAAGAAAATAAGAATTTATTGGTAGGTTAAAATGAGGGTATAATAGAAAGAAAATTTGTAAAAATACACTTCGCTAATTTGATGTTAATATTTTAAATGACACTTAAAAAAGAATGGAGGGAGTAATAAAGAGCGGACATGATTATTTAATTTAATATTTTGATTAAATAAAAAGATATTAAATAGATCTCGAAAACAGAAGATATTAAATAGGGTTAAATATTGAAATAATTCATGTGAAATACGCGAACTTTAGAAATACCTCATTAGAAAAACACAAAATCTAATCTTTCATTTGAAATTCTTTTTATTTTGGCTCTCATAGACCAGTTACATAAGAGATGTTGACGTGACACAGAATCTTGCCATACGGGCATACGGCTACTGCCAATCTTGTTGCAATATTTTTTTTTTAATAAGACAGTCTTGTTGCAATTTTTAGTAGTTTGTTTGTTTTTTTCAACAAAAAAAAAAGTAGTAAGTTTGTTAAATTAATATTTATTTTTTGGTCTAAATTTGGACTAAAGGACATTCAACTTATTACTCCCTCCGTCCAATAACTGAGTCATTTGCAACAAAAAAAAAAGTTTTAAAATATCTGAGCCATTTCAATTTTCAATACAATATTAATTATTTTTGTCTTTATAACTCTAATTAATATATTTCATCATTCTCAATTTAATATATTCCACTTTATATTTATGATAGTGGAGAATGCACCAATACTTAACAAATGCACTTAAAACTATTTTTCTCTCTCCTTCATTTATACGTTTTTCTTAATACGTGTGAAATGAACTTTTTGCTCAATTAATCCGAAACAGATGGAGTATCTTTTAATTCAAACTAATTGAACGACCCTATTAATTAACACTCTTGATCCAACGTTCAACTTATGGATTATTAATGAATATGTGTACATGGAATGTAGCATTGTTTCCTTTACCTCTTTAACACGACAATCTCTAAACCTATTTTTCTTATGTATGAATAGAAGTCGCATTAATGATCATTTATGTGTACACGGAATGTGAGCATTGTTTCCTTCTCCTCTTTAACACTACACTCTTCGGTCACTATTATAAGAAAAAATTAACATTTTAGATTCATTCATTAATTGATGTATATAGTCTTTATTATAGATCACATACATCTTTTAATGAATGATTCCAAAATGTTGATTTTTGCTTATAATAGTGACCGGAGGGTGTGCATTCACTAGCTTCTTAAAAAAAACACTACATTCACTAAACCTAGTCTTCTTATCAATAAAAGTTGCATTAATGATATTTTTATTTGTGTTGAACATCCATTTGCGATGTATTTATTTCAAAAACAAAATGCATTTGCAATGTATGAATAAAGTATAAAGTATATTGATAAATTGATTTTTTATGAAAATTATATTTAAAATCTAATAATAATGATAATGATGAAAAATAAAAGGCTAAACGTTTTTCCCCTCTCAATATAGCTACTTTTATTTTTAGTCTCATTAAAATATTCCTCCAAACTTTGGTTCTTCTAAATTCTCTATTACAAATTTTAATCACTAATTTACGAAAGTCCATGTCGCATATTACAAATGATTTTTCGGAGATGTCATTGATATTTTTTATGCAATGACATATCATTTATAAAACCTCAAAATATAAACTAATAGTTTAAAAATTTAAGTAGTTAACCTTTAATAATTTATTTATTTTCTAAAAAAAACCTTTAATAATTTATCTATAACTTCAAATTTTTTTATCAAATGGTTAAGTTATTAAATTAATGATATTTTAAGGCCCTAACAACAACATATCATAAAAAAAAATAAAAATAAGTCACTTGGAACAAGAACTTTTATAAAAAAAACTGAGGCTAAAGTTGGAAGTAGAAAATTTAGAGGAACCAAAGTTCGAATAAATTTTTAGATGAACTAAAACTCAAAGTTGGTATGTTTAGAAGAACTAAAATAATATTGAATAATGTAAAAATAAATTATTAATATTATTTTTTTGATATCATTAAAGTAAAAATAACTTTTTAAGATGGTATAAATGTATGTAAATTAAGGCTCTAACTCCTCTAAGAATAACATTTTGAATTTTTTTTAAAAAAAATAGTTTATTCTCGTAACTGAAGAATAATGATATAGACAAAGTGTGTAAAAAATAGTAGTATTTTATATCTCTTGACCAGAAAAATAGTCTTTAATACACTGAACGGTGTAAGTAAGGATGATAAAGATAAGTGTACTCGATTCCCCAGCCTATTTTAACTCTTCAAATTTAGTCCGAAGTGAACACTAGGTTCTGTTGTAACGTGAGTACAACGTTGGATATATATACCTGCGGTAAATTGCAAGACACAAAAGAATGCCCTCCAAAAACTAAAACAGGCACGATGCATTCTATTAGTTTATTACTGTACACAATTTAAAAGCAAAACATCTCTATCTATGGGAGTCAATATATTCGAAATTCCTGTACTTCTATAATTGCATTTTAGGTAAAAAGATTTCAAGATCTGAACATTCTTCAGAGTGAAGTTAAACATTTGTAGATATTTGTTGTCATGTAATTTTTGCTCATGTGTCAACCTCTTACCATCTCAACAAAGAAAAAGAAACTGAATTCTCAATCTTCTTTTCAGTAAGGACTTATGAAGTTAGAGAAATACATGGAAAAAACAAAACGCTTATTCAGCGTTTGCATCTTCGACAGATTTCTTGTATTCAGGTTTCAGCTCATAAGTTCCTTGATTGGCGCCTCTTTTATTGTATACGCACAATTCATTCAAGATCTCTTTCAAGAATTGCTGCAACAGAAATACTGGGCTAATAAGTTACCTTCAATGTATTTATATATGTATGTCCACCAGAGCTATGAGAAACCAAAATCAGAGTGTTCCAATGCGAAAATAAAATAAAACGGCCAAAAAAAACATACCGCAGGTTGATCAGTCTCTTGAACAAGTTGCTTCAAGGCCCAGTTAGGCTGTCTTTCGAATAGTTTGAACATTATATCCTCCAGCTCTCCCCGATCTCTTCTTGTTCTCTTTGTATCAGTTTGTTTGACTGGCTGTGTCCTCTTCTTATCCTACAAGAGTTTCAGAAAAGTAAGAAAAAGCCCCACAGAATTACTCCATGCATATGCACGCACGCACGCACATTTGAAGGAACAAACCTTCTCCAAGGATCAATTCCAATGAGCTCTTATTGTGATTTGCATCAATTTTGTCATTGTATCATCTAATAAATACGCCTATGAGTCTATTGTATCATACTAGTGTTTTAGAGTCGTGATATGAAGTTCAACATTCTAAAATACATTAGTGTAAAACTTCCACACCGCCAGGTACTTAATATAAGTAAAAGTTAACATGAGCAATGGATTATACCATGTAAGCAAAATAAATACCTTAAAATTGGATGAAACTAAGCCAACCATTCCAGGCATTGGCCTCATGTGCGTTCCACGGTCATCAGCAATAATCTTCCAGTTGATTCAAGGAAACCAAAGATTCAATAATTATCTTACCATAGACATATAACAAAAACAATTAAGCGATAATTCAATGATAAACATGAAATGCTACCTGTACTTGACGATTTTTAATCATAGATTTCTTTGTCCTCTCCCGGCACAATTTTCCATAATCATCCATGTTTTCATGACGTGGCTTCATATCAAACTTATGCTCTACTTTCCCTTCCATTGCAACCTTGTCACCTAAAATAAAGGTAAAACTGTTACCTAACTCAAGGAAGCCAAGCTTTACTGTGATAACTAAAAGAAAATTAAGCTGTATAGAAAAGCAGCACTAGTCATTTTTTTTAGGGTCTTGCTAACTTGTGCCCTTAGGGCACAAGATAAGAAACTAAATGTGAAAATTTAATATTGAAAATTGTGCATTCATAATTGTAAAAGCTTGAAAACTTAATTTATTGCAACATTTATTTTTTAATTCTATTTTTAGGTCCTTATCTTGTGCCCTTAGGGCACAAATTAGCATTCTCCTTTTCTTTTTTTATAATATACCACAACTCACAGTTATCAAAATTCCAAGAAATAAAAGAACACTGGTTGTGCACTTGTGAATTGTGATTACTAACATGTTATGAAACAATGGTTGAAATTCTTAAAACAAAGGACCTTCTATGTCAGATTTACTTTTCTGAGTGTCAATTCTCAACATAAACATCACTTTCACGACAGAGAATAATTGTTCAGTTCAGAGGTTTATTTTCACAATTAAAACGTGTCATGAGGAAAAAAAGGTGACCATGAAGAAAAGGTCAAAAATTCACGGGGCCGGGGGTGGGTGGGACATTCCTCATATAAAACAGCCAAAAGACTGAGCAGCCTAGGCACTAAAGAGTCCAAATATTAATGCAAGAGGTTTCACTGCTACAAAGTTATTATAATAATAGCATAAGCTCCCAGATATAAAAGCATAGTCTCCAATAATAATATAGTTGTGTAATAGATCAAGGAGGGGCTGCTGCTACCATAGATAATAAATACATTGCAAACAATGTTTAAACTCAAAAAGTATTGAAAAAGAAGGATATTCAACATTTAATAAAATGTCACATCTCAAATATACAACACAATTGTCATGAATATCTAGGCCTAACTCATCCCTACAAAACCGGCTTGTACGGTGAGGAGTGCCTCCTCTTTATAAACTCTTCTCAAGAATCCTATCTATCCGATGTGGGACTAAATCCCACCCGAGAGTTGGCCGCTAACACACCCCCTCACGCTTCAGCCCAGTCCCAACGGGCCTGAAGCGTGGACGATGCGAGCCCAACGATGGACCCGATAGACTCTGATACCATGTCATGAATATCTAGGCCTAACTCATCCCTACAAAACCGGCTTGTACGGTGAGGAGTGTCTCCTCTTTATAAACTCTTCTCAAGAATCCTATCTATCCGATGTGGGACTAAATCCCACCCGAGAGTTGGCCGCTAACAACAATATGGCATGAAATTACATTAAGTTTCAATTATGCCAAAACAAATAGTTATTTTTATGAAAAATATCTCTATGTCATAGTTGAATTGCAGCAGTTAAGTCTTGTTACCTCACCTTTGTTTTTTGAACTGCATAATAGATTTCTTACAACTTAATTGAAATAAAATAAGAAAAATAAAAATAAATGAAGGACCACAATATTAGATTAGAGGCATAGAGTTGAAGGAATACTCTAGTGTGTATGCAAACAAATGAAAAGTAGATTTTGGAGTTTAAAACAAACAAAAAAAATGAATTATTAATTACTTGAGGCTTTAACTGAACAAACATCAGCACAATATATCACTAAAACATAATAATTGAACAAACATTAGAATTCAACTAGTTTAATAGCCACCGACTCGACATAATCAGCAATAACATAATATTTGAACCGTGGTTAACTGGATCTTACAATACATGTGAGTTTTATATTGATTCGATACTAAATAAAATCCAATCGATACAAATCTCTAGTGTGTATCTATTCAGAAATTTATCTCATATTGAATTCCAATTCATTATGATGAATCGCAATTCACTGTGATGAATCCTGACCTGATTCATTCTAATGAATCACTACATAAAATTAGTGTAGCCATCCACTTTTTACCTGTCAACTTTGTATAACCAACCACTTTTCTTTTGTCATTTGATATTTAACTTGAATCTTGAGTTAGTTTGAGGTTCATATATGATATATTATCAGCTTATAATTTTGTTATGATCGATTCATGAATGGAAAAAAGGTCTTCCGATTCACAATTTGAATCTAGATTTGATAACCATAATTTGAACCATAAAACTGATGAAAATATCACAAGTTTTATATTACATGTCAGCATGGTTAAACTAAATATTAAATAATAAGTGTCATGTCGTCTACAAGATACTAGACATCTAACATGTGTGACATAGTCTTGCTCCAATTATGAAATTGCAATTTATGACTAGGAACTACAACAGTTACAAGCGACATTGAGCAGAGATTGCAACTCACCTTCGCTGGTCTCAGAGAAGATGCACATAGGAACGAAGTCTTTAAACATATTCAAAGAATACGTTTTTGGCATATTCACAGCTTCAGTGCCAGACATCTCCATTGTAAACTGACATAATTATGAAGGAGTTATAAATCAATGACTGTCTCAAAGCAACGCAGGCAAACAATATTTAATCAGAAGCAGTTAACAATGTGGTGATGAATCTACAAGTTGAATATTTGCTCCTCATGCACAGTCAACAAATATGAATGTCATAATAGCGCATATCATATATAATACCTAATAAGCAATCCTTTAAATATGGAAATGTTTTGATTTAGAACCTAGTAATCAATCCTGGAGAATGGCACATGGTGGTGACTGGCCCCAAAATTGTTAAATCACAGTGAAACATTCAAATCGAGGGCAAAATGAGTTTTTACAAGGGCTTAAAAGCTTGTGGCAACCATGGTAATCAAAACGAGATTCAAACAATGAATCGGAAGACCTACTCTTCAAATCATGATTCAAACATGTGAAATATGCAACAAAAAAAAAACACCAGCCGGTATATTATACATGGACTTCAATAAAATTCAAGAATAGTCGCCAACTATATGAAGTGGACAAGTGGCTGTATGCACAAAGTTCAGGGGAAAATTACAATTCATCAGAATGACAATTTATTGTGTGATTTATGTAGAAAATAGATATGCACGATTTTTCATATTAATTGGGTTATGCACGATAATCTTGGTGCCGTGACTTCTGTAATTTGTTGCGACTAATGCTGCTATAGGAGTCATTGCGACACAAAATGTAACACGATAATTGAAATCCAAATGAGCGGCCGAAGGCTGCGATGTTCAACCGCAATAGCACAGCTATAGCACTATGAATAACTAGGTTTAGAAATCAATCCTCATGTTTGGAACTTATTACTGAAAACAAAAAATATTTAATTTTTTGCAAATCAAATTCCATGTTTGGCGTATTTTCGAGGTTAACGGAATCCAATTAACTCAGCAATTTACTTTATTACCCTTGCTCAGAAATCGAATATACAGAATAAAACTGAATTTTTTTAATTTAAGTAAACCTGAAAATAAAATAAAAAATGCACTTCAAATCAAAAGGTTTTCAAAAAAACAAATAAAATTGTATTACATAACCTTTCGGATCCAAAAACTGATTTCTAACTTATTGTTCCAAGCACACTTTCACGGTTGTTTCTTTAGTGAAAAATATGCCATAGGAAAATTAAACAAGAGTATAGCACTTTATCAAATAACAAAAAACTCGATATCCGATCCAAGGCCCAATCCCACTGTCCAGCTCCATATGAACTGGTCCAACACAAGTACTGTTGGCTCCTGGAGGATTCAAACTGCGACCTAGAGAGGAGCACACTTCTAGGACTCAAGACTTAACCAATTTATTGCATTATCAAAAATTGCAATTACATAGGATTTTTGACAAAATGTAACAGAAAATGATTAATAACAATAAAACCAAATAGTTGAAAATCAATATTCCTGATTGATTAATAAATAAATAATTAGGTATACAACAAATCGACCTAAATAGCACCAAATCAAAGTATAATTATACAATTAACATCAAAGTCCTACAATCTAATCTAACAAGCCGAAAGTAATTAAACCAAAACTAGGGATAGTGAATTGAAGAAAGAAAAGAAGAAAAAGAACCTGAAGATGAGCAGGATCGTCTTCAGGAAGAAGAGGGTCAATAGAAAAAACGACTTTAGAAAGAGGTTGAGAAGGTGGGTGATTCTGCCATGATTTAGCAACAGCAACAGGACACTTCATAAGCCACACCGATCTCTCTGCCTTTGATGTCTCCAAGTTTGAACCACCGCTACTTCCACCGTAACTGTTTTCATCTTCCATCTTGATTCTTGATCGATCTTCTTCTCGTTCTCCTTCACCTGCTCCCTATGTTCGTTCGTTCGTTCGTGTCTGATAATGCTTTTTTTCCTAGTCAAATTTATTTGACTTCAATTCCTTCAAACTATAATCGTTTTTGAGCTAATGTAGTACGACAAAGTGATTTTACTTTCCACACGTTCAATTTTTCTGATACAGCCCCCTAATAATTGTACTCTATATCTTTTTCTTTTTCTTTTTTTTTTTAAATTTTCCACCATAATTTTACAATTTTATATGTGTTTAACTTGATATACAAAAGACTATGCAATATTTCATGGGTCAATTAAATTGATTTATACTACTCTTCTAATTTAAAAGACTAGATTACAAGCTAAGAAATTTAAGATCTTGTTTTTTTCTTTTTGACAAAAAATTTAAAATCTTATTGTCCACATGTCCTAGTTCAACTGACAAAAAAAATACTAAAATTACTAGGTCAGACACCGTGATCAGGGTTCGAACCCTGACCCATTCCATTTACGTGTGTGAGTTTTAAAGGTTATTTGTCATATTGTCTATCTATCCAAAAAAAAATTAAGGTCTCGTTCACTTAACGAAAACATTTTTAATTTTCTTTAGTTTATATTCACTTTAAATATCTAAAAAAAAAGATTAAAGACTCATGTGTTGACAATTGTGATAAAGATAAGATGTAAAGTCTCTGTGAGAGTAGTTCAATTTTTAAAGAGATTGTGATATGCAACGTTCGAACTCAGAATTTTTCAAATATTTATTTTAATGGTGAATTTCTCGTCACTAGACCACTTGACCAAAGATAAATAAAATAAGATGAAAAAAAACTAGGAAGAATGCATTTTTAGGGACAATAAAATAGTATTTTTGACATTTTTAATTTTTTTAAAAAATGTTAGAAATGCTAGCAACACACATTCTAACACACACTTTTCAACACATTCTCTTTGATTGATTAAAATTCACATGGGACCCACAAAAAGTATATAGGACCCACATGATTTGGTGGGACCCATGTGAATTTTAACCAATCAAAGAGAGTGTGTTGAAAAGTGTGTGTTAGAAGGTGCGTTGTTAGCATTCCTCATCTATATACGAGGAATGTTAGCAACACTCACTTTTTAACATTTTCTCTAGCACTCACTCATTTATTGGATGAAATCAATATATGTCCCACTATTTTATGGGGGTTCAATTTTCAAAGTGTAGACCTACAATGATTTAAACCAATAAAAGAGTAAGTATTAGAGAGTGTGTTCAAAAGAGAGGGTTGCTAACAATACTCATATATATATATATATATATATATATATATATATATATATATTGAAGGGAAGTGTTTGATAATTGTCATTTTTGACGACTTTATTGTATTTTTTGATATATTTTTTCAAGTATTGTTTGATTTTTATAGTTTATCTCGGATTTGTACCATTTATCATAATTGCAAAAATTTGAATATTAATTAAAAATATATTTCTATACCTTTCAAAAAAAAACTAATTCAACTATTAAATTCATCAAACCCTTCATATATTAAACATATCAATTCATCCGCTATCACCTCATTCACTGACAACTGTTATAATTTCAAAATATAATATACCGTAAGATTTAGGATGGAAAACAACCTAAATATCATCTCATGATGCTAATAACAGATTGTCTAACGGGAAATTTGACATGACAACGATTTCAAACATATAATCAAAACAACTATATTATTAGATAAATCCTCTAAAGAAAACCCTATATTGGACCTTTTAATCTTTTTTGAAGGAATTTCTTAACATGTTTTATTGAATGTGTTTTCTTCGATTGATTGATTTATTTCGCAGTAAGCTAAAATTTGACATTTTAAGAAAAGAATTAATTTTTTCCTCAAAAAAAAAAAAAGAAAAGAATTAATTTTAAAGAATTTATTGTGACGTGTATTAAGAAGAGTGATAGCATTTCTCATCAATAAAGAAACAAATTTTTAAATTAATTTTAAAGAATTTATTGTAACATGTATTAAAAAGAGTAGTAGCATTTCTGATTAATAAAGAATAAAAATGGCTTAAATGCTCTTTTGGTCCTTTAAGTATTTAGTTGGTATCGCTTTGGTCCCTTAACTAAAAAAAAGATTGTTTCAGTACTTTAAGTTTTTTTTTAGTCTCGTTTTGGTCCCTTCTGTTAGGTTTCCGTTAGGGTTTAAAAAAAAAGTTAACTTCTGGATATGTGTCACCTTGTCATTGGCTCTGAGATTTTTTTTTTACAATTTT
>Ga0315914_1004231_pt1 | contig 21510 bp, 10 predicted proteins | sample MpolenodulesMG_FD_203920 | JGI IMG/M metagenome (GOLD analysis project Ga0315914, IMG submission 203920) | Medicago polymorpha root nodule microbial communities from Los Angeles, California, United States - elongated nodules | ecosystem: Host-associated > Plants > Roots > Nodule | place: USA...
ACGACAAAAACAAAAATGCATATATATTGAAGCCACAAGTTGTATATATATATATACAACGATAACATTTTTTTTTTAGAAAAAGAAATTGCTATTAGAAAAAAATTCGTATATTAATTTGAAGTGCCTACTTGGTGTTGTTGGCAGAGGCTGAAAACCGAAGTGTACTCAGTAAGTATGTACATTAACGTAATAGCATCGTTTTATATAAGTAATAAATTATTATTAAGGGTAAAAGTGGATTTTAATTAAAATAAAAAGGGTGAAATGGGAATTAAAAGTGAGAAGCTATAAGCTCAGACGCTAGTTGGAATAGCGTCTGAAAAATAGCTTATAAGCTCGTGAAATAAGCTATAAGCTCGTGGTGGAAAACCATTACCAAACAGAACTATTTTTGTCAAATGAGCTTATAAGCTATCCGCTATAAGCTATAAGCTCGTTTGATGGCCTTAACAAACAAACCCTTAAGCTCCTAAGATTTTGTTTAATTTCAGTCCTTAATTTTTTGTTATAGAGATTAAAACAAGACAAAATACACTTTTTTTTTTGTAAATTTTTTAAAAATCGAGACAAAAATTGAATAAATTTTGTTTAAGGACTAATCCTACAAAATTATAATTTATAGGATTAAAAAATTATTTTATCTTTAAATTTAATATGTTGGTTTTAAAATATTTTATTTTTTCTTTATAGTTGGCCCTTGCGTAAAAAAATTTCTAGCTTCATCGTTGGTTAAAGTTGTTTTAGATCTCTAAACTTGTTGGGCCAAACCTGCATCTGCCATAATCCTTGTATATATAGCCGCCGTATGATCAATAACACTCGATTGCCTTCTACTATCTTTAGTTCCAACCCTTAGAAAGGAAAAGAAAATATAAGGCAAAGTAAAATGGTGAACCAAATACCAAATTATATCCTCTCCTTGATGCTGGTTCTTTTTGTAGTAGGTAATCCTCGTGTTACCATATTCAACTTTTTTTTTGCTAACCTTATAAGCACCAATCCATAACTAATCCCTTCATTTGAAAGGATCTAATCCAACATGGATCTGAGTTTAGTTTCACTCAAACCAACTTGACATTAGTTCTAAAAATAATAAATTTGATCGACAAGTCAATTTGTTTTTCTCTTTTTTCTATTTAATTGTTTTTTTGTAACTTATGATAGTTTACTTATTTGGAGAACAGGGAAAGTGAACGTGAAAGGAGAAATGTGCACACAGTATTTTAGGCCTTTTGTTGACACACCAAGTTGTGATAATTATTGTAAAGGGCAGTGGAGTGATGGAAATGGGATTTGTGACTCAGGACTATGCATTTGTAAGTTCCCTTGTGGAGGGAAGCCAGGTAAACATCAAATACAAAGGAAATGCAGTGTTTCAACTGGTTTTTGCAATGACGGTGAATCGGCTTGCAATGCAGAATGTGGTAATCGATACTATGCAGGGATAGGGTATTGTGATGGTAGTATTTACCCACAAATTTCTGTGTGTTCATGCCTATATGTTTGTTAACTCGTTTATTTCCCCATATCTCATGGGATCATAGATGTATTTGAGTACATCGCCTATTTTGAATTAAGAAATATTTCATCATATCAATGAAATGAATATGAGATTCTTTTTTGCTGATCTTTATGTTCAAAATGCTTACTATATAATTTGTATTTATCCTTGATTTGAGTTATACTATTTTTAGCTTTTATTATATTTTTGTTTAAAAAAAAAAAAAACTTTGGTTAAATCTGATTTCGATCCCCAACAAGGCCGGCCAAAACATGTCTAGAGGCCTAAATCAATTTTTTTTATAATGAGGCATTTTGTAATTAAAAAAAAAATAACACAATGCTTATTAAAAGCATAATAAATCAAATTTTGTTGAATCTAAGATTTGAACTTTGGTCCAAAAGAATTTGAGGCCTTAAAATTGACCAATTAAACTATATAAATATTGATCATTAGTATGTGATATTATATATTTATAACTAAATTAACTTATTTTAAGGTCTTTTTTAACTCAAAATCTTGAGGCCTAAAGCCCTCACTTTTGGCTTGGCCCTTAGGCCGGCCCTGCTCCCCGGTCAACTAACAGTACACGACTGCGGAAAATAAATTGAGAATTTAAGTAAAATATCAGTCAAAAGGTAAAGGAAGTTGAAAATGAATTGAGTATTCACTCCAATGAAATGTGATAATTACAGTGGAATTAATTAAATCAATTTTTTTATGAAAAATGCAATTGAAAAAGGAAACAAATTAAATCAAATTCCGTGATTTTCTTCACAACAGAATATTGAGCATTTAAAGAAAAAATGATTGCATTAATAGCAACAATAAAGTGCAAACAGAAGTCCATGGGGAATGAATGGTGTATCCAAGATTAAAAAGGAATCAACGGTGAAACCGAAATCCATTATTGAGGTCCATTATTTTAGAGCTTAGGCAAATAAATAAGCATTAATGTATTATGTATAAGTTTGTTAAGGTTGTTTATGAAAAACAACTTATGAATATGCATCCTTAAAAAAGAACTTATGAATATACAATTTTCTTTGTTAGATCTTATGAATTCAAATAAAAGCTTAATTATTTGATAAGCTCTTTTTCATAAGTTCAAAAAAGGTCAATCTAAACAGGCATGTATCAAACTATTTTAGATTTATTTTAAATTTATAGAGGATCCATATGATATTAAACTTTAATCCAATGACCAAATTTAAAAAATTTATAGTCGTAGCGGTATAACATTGATGAAATATTATATTGGTGTAATTTGATTCTTCTTCACATATATATTGCTAACATTTGTAAATATATATATATTGTTAACTTAGACCAACATAAAAATATTAAGGTTGCACCTTTTAATTTGTACAATAATACACACTTGTTATTATTCAAATAAATTTTAAACATAAATTATTTTTACAATAGCGGCTTTTTATTGTAGCAATATTTGTAATTTATTTCTTTCGCAAAAAAAAAATAGAAAACAGTTTAAATGTTGATATAGTTCTGGTACTTACCTAAACTATAGAAACACTACCTCTTATTTTTTTTTTCTATTTAAAGGAATGTCATTCTATGTTAGAAGGCATCCTTTTTATTATCACAGGTTTATAGTTTTACAGATAGAATATGAGCTTCTGACTTCTCCTTTGTAAGCTTTCTTCAATCTTTCATCGATCTAATATAATCTCATTTGGTTACATTTCTCTTTTTTCTTTGATCAGTTTAGTTCGGTTCTGCCGCGTTCTGCCCTTCTTTTTTCTTTGTTTTTGCTCTGATTTATTCATACTTCGTTTAATCGAAAGGTGAGCCTCTCTGCATTTTATTTAACCTCTTTAATACTGAACATTTGTATGCTAGCTCTCCTACTTTTTTTTAGTCTATGTATGCCCTTTTTTTCTGCTTCTGACTCACTCTTGGTACCAAAGCCTTTGAGGTATTCAATTTCAAAATAAAAAATGCTTAAAATTGTTTGCCATCTGGAAAAAAAGTTCATTGAATCTAAATTTTTAACATCCTTTTGTAAAATATCTTTTTGCTGATTTACAATCAACACGTACTAAAAACTTTTCGTTAACTAAATCAGATTGAAATTTTGAAATAGATAAAATAATAGCTAAAACTTCTTTTTTAACCGTGGAATATTTTTGTTGTGAAGGATTCCAATGTTTGCAAGTATAAGCAATAATTTATTCTTTACCAGAGATTTTTTGTTTAATTATGCCACCATATCCAATATCAGAAGCGTCAGTTTCAACAATTTTAAATGCTTGTGGAATAGAAAGATAAAGGTAAGGAAGATCTTTAAGTTGACCTTTAATGGTTTTGACAACAATTGTATGGACACATGTTGAGACAAAATCCCTAATTAATTTTAAAGATAACAAACCTTTATGATTAAAGGATTAATGGACTTTGATTAATTTCTTGGTATTTAATTTGTGCTCTTAAGTGTTTAACTAAGACAAGAACAAAATGTAAATCATACCAAGATACAAGAAATCAAAGTACATAAAGTCTTATGAACCCAGCCAGAGTTCGGAAAGTTAAACTGAGTTCAGAAGGTTGTTCTTATGGCTATCAAGAACAAGCCCAGAAATTCATGAACATTAGTAAGAACATTCGAGGTTCATGTGACCTAAATAAAAGCTCAGAAAAGTACATTTGACTTAGATCAATCAAGGAATAAAGACATTTAATTGGATTGATTTCAAAGGGCATCTTCAATGTTCATTTAAGACTTATAAACATTTGAAGTACAATACATTAGGAATATTCCTCTAAGAATATCATCCTAGATGTAATACACACTTCACTTCATCGATGTTTCATTATTAGGATTCGATTACATCAAATGGTAGTCTTACAAATCATCTAAACTGAAACAAAGGAACATTCTGAGTTCAGAATGTTAATTCCCAACACATGCTTTAAGCTGAACAGTACAATTGGTGAAAAGTAAATAGCAAAGCAAAAAGAAAGATCAAGTCAAATTTAATAAGGATTCGACATATAAGGGAACATGTATTGTACAAAGCAAAGCAAATCCCCTAAAGCATGGGCATGAAGTGATAGTTCCACTTTCCTCTCTCTTGCACTAGTTCCAAGACAGATATGAAAAGGATCTGATCCAGGAACATTCTGAAGTATGTACGAAGAACAAACTTCATGGACCAACCTAGAAATTCATCTAATATTCATTGGACAAGCCCATAAATTCATTTGACATTCATCCATATCAATCCAGGAACATTCTGAAGTTCATATCCTGATGAACACAACAACATTATGAAGTATCCTGATGAACCCAGAAATATTCTGAGTTTAGAATGTTGATCAAGACTTTCAAGCAAAAGTTGGTGGGACCCAGGACACGTGGCACAAGACCATTGGACACATCCCAATGGCTACAAGAGGTCAAGGAACTCAGTAAAAGGGGATGAAGACTCATTTTGAAGATACATAACTTACAAGCATACTTAAACAACTTATTAAAAGTGTTTAAAGTTTCATAGCAAAATTGATTTCACAAATCAACTTTAAAGATTCCTAAAATCTGTAAGAGTGTGAATCAATCTTCTCTTATCTTTTCAAAGATAATCTTCTCTCATTCTTCTTCTTCCTCTTGTTCAATTTCATTCGAACTTCCAAATCAATTGTAAGAAAAATCTCATCTAGCTTTAAGGGTATTAAAGTGTTAGGTTGAGTAGAAAGTTGTAAAGTCTTGTGTGACTTAGAAAACGAGATTGTAAACCTGCTGATGCTTAGAGAATACAAGTTGTAATTGTTCCAAGGGTACATGGTTGTATGGTGCAGGAGTTGAGTGGTTTTCTTAAGCATCATAGTGGAAATTCTCACAAGATTGTGAGGAGTGGATTATCCCACATTGGGTGAACCACTATAAATTATGTGTGTTCTTCTTCTCTTCCTTATACTCTTACTTTCAGTAAACACAACACACACACACACAAACACATATTTAATTATACTGTTTTTGCAGTAACACTTCAGAACTTTCTGAAGTTAGTTTTAACTTAACCATTTCAAGTTTCAACTTGAGATTCATTTTTAAAGTACATGAATAAATTTTAAAGGGTAAATATGTTTTTGGTCCCTATAAATATACCAACTTTTCGTTTTAATCCCTCTAAAAATTTCCTTCCACTTTTAGTCCCTATAAAATTTTCAATCACTACTTTTGGTCCCTATTTTTAAGTTAATTTTTATATTTTTTAATGAAATTGTGCAGAAAAGTGTAGAATATTGTAAAATATATTCCCAAAAAAAATAATTTTTTTTAACAAAACACAAATTTAATATAAATTTTTAACCATCAAAAGTATAAAAATTCATATTAAATTCATGTTTTGTTAAAAAAATTCTAAATTTTTTTGGGAGAGATTCTTATAATAATATAAATCTTTCTGCAAAATTTTATTCAAAAATATGGATTCTACATATGAGTTTACTTTAAAGGAGGACCAAAAGTGAAGATAGAAATTTTTTGAGGGACTAAAACGAAAAGTTGACATATTTATAGGGACCAAAAACATATTTAATCCAATTTTAAAAAGGTCACAATTCAAACTCCCCTTTCTTGTGACTATTATATCTACTTCATATCAGTCCAAGGAGGAGGATCCTTTCTAGGCATATCATGGAGTGTTTTGATAATATTACTAAGTAGGGGAAAAGTCAGAAAGATAATTTAGGCATCCTAAAACTCTGTGTCATTGTGTTTTGTCAATGATTTGATTATGAAATTTATCAACAGGCTCAATTGCCCGGAGAATAGGGACAATTGTTCCCTAGTGGATGTTATGACCAAGAAATCTAATCTTTGTTTGAAAGAGTTTGACTTTTGTTTTAGAAATTGCAAGACCATTTCTTTTGATTGTGGATATTAAAGTATTAATATACTTAAATCTTGGAGAAGATGACTAACACAATATCAATATAGACTCTTGTAAATTTTGAAAATGGATTAAAGATTTCATTCATTATTCTCTGGAATTTCGAAGGAGCATTTTTATCCCAAAAGACATAATAGTCCATTGGTACTGTCCAAAAAGGAATAGTAAAAGTTGTTTTTTGTAGGGATCCACTTCTTTGATTTGGATTTGCTAAAATCCAGATTTTATATCAAATTTAGAGAATATTTTTGCATCATTTAAACGTTTAAGGAGATCTTTCTTGTTGGGGATAGGGTAATAATTCTAAGTTCATATCGATGAGGATTGTGTTAATCTTAATTTAGCAATATTGATATTATCTCGAATGTATAAAATTTAGTTGCCCTAGGAAGTTGGTTTGATTGCATATATAGTAAAGATGAATATAAATGTTGATTAAAAAATATAAGGAGAGATGAGATCAGGTCATTCGAATCCTCTGACCAATTCTATTTGGTATATTGCACCTATTTCCTATGAATACTTCTCTAGTTTCACGATGGTTAACTAAAATAGTCCTAATCAATTCCTTGACTTAGGACCCTCTTATCATATTACAGTCCCTAATTCCTTAGGTGATCTAATATTCTTCGAAGGATTGAAGAACGTTAACCTATTTTCACAAATAAACGATTATTCATTCCTAGAGTAACTTTGTTTTTTTGAATAATTAAATTAGGTCTACGTCGTAAGCTAGGGTCAGTAGTCATTCAATATTACCAATTCAAGTTATATAGTATCAACGTATAAAAAGCATTAAGAACAATTGAATTGAATAAAACTAGATTGATATTAATTAGAAATAGAGTTTCGCATCAACATAGTTCAAACAGGATTACATCAGAATCATCTCAGACCTAATCTCTAAGAGATTTAGCTACTCATATTTGGAATTATAAATAGAATGATCAATTGAAGCATAAAAACACACATAAACTGACTATTAGTTGGATGGATTGAACACCACTTCAGTTCTTTGCTCTCAAAATCGTGCTTCAGATCTCCAAAATTTGGAAAACAATGCAGCTTAAATAGGAAACATATGCGCCCAAAATCATGACACGATTCCACATTTAATGTCCCAAGATTCTCCAAAGTTGACTCATCAATCGTGTCACGATTATGCCATCGTGACACGATTTTATAGGCAGAGATGTTACTCCAATCTGGTTATGAAATCGTGACACGATGCCCAAATCGCGTCACGATGCAGCTCTTGTCCATTTTCTCCAGTTTTCATGCTTTTTGCACCTCCAGGCTGTCTTAAATTGCTACATACTCAATATAATTTATACAAAATACTCTAAAAATTACGTAACGACGAGATGTCATCAGGTAACGAATCCTACTGAAGGCTTGGTTAAGAGGTTTATAATTAATAACTAAGTGAGGAACACCTCTTTCAATATTAGTTTGTTTTTTAACGAAAAAGGCTGAACAAGACCAATGACTCTTGCTTTTCCTAATAAATCCTTTTAGAAAGTGATCTTTGATTTCTTTTTTACAAATTTGAATAAGTTCTTCATTCATTTGAATGGGTCTATCTTTAGTTGGTATAACTTTTTCTTGAAAATCCTTTTCACAAGGAAGTTCTACCATATGTTGTTTTCTCCCAAAAGATATTAGGAATATCATAACAAATAGCAGATTGAATTATTCTAACAGGTTTTGGATTCTTTGCTCTGTTTTAGGCTGTTGTATTTGTTAATCAACACTTTTAAAAGAAATATCTTCTTTTAAGAAATTTATTTGATTTTGTTTATATTGGATCAAGTTTAGATTCCTAATAATAGGTTTATTAATAAACCTGAATATTATAGAATGCCCCAAGTATTGGGTAATGGTTCATTAGTTATTTGTAAAGGAAAGAAAGGTCTTATAAAAGGTGTACCTAGAATGACTTTGTTTTTAAGATTTTTCACCAACCGGAAGGGGGTTTCCATCTTAACATTATGGTTTTCAATAGCCGTTGTATATAAATTATAATTAATTTTTAATTTAGATCTGTTAACAGTACTAAGTTGTTCATATGCTTTCTCAAAATATTTAGTAGGAATCAATCCTCCTAAAATACAATTTGAATCAGCCCTAGTGTCAAAAAGGGCTATTATTTCAAGAATAAATTCTTTATGACAATCCTAATATTTATATAAAATTTTAGGATTTTTAATTGATTTATTAAACTTAAAAGGTCTTCATCTCCCTGCTTATCAAGGAAGTTAGTATTTTGGATAGGAGGATTATTATCCGATAGATTATCTTTATAATTCTCATAGATTTTTAATTTTTCTAGGATTAACTCATGATTGTTTTGAGTTTGTTCTAAATCCTTTACTTCAAGTTTTAGGTTGTTAATCTCATGTTGGAGGTTTTGGATTGCTACAGGTTTAATCGTAGTTCTTTCAAGTCTTTTAAAACTATCCAAAGGATTGAATTTATTATTTGCTAACAGATTTGATTTAACTTCAAGAGTTGATTTCAACATAACATTTCTTGTTTTAGGGATAGTGATAGCATTAAGGGCTTCAAAAAAAATGAGATTTTGCTCCTTTGTTAGAACATTAATTTGATTAGAGGAATCTAAATCTTCCTCAGATAAATCATCATTTTGAATCCGATTTAAATCTAATGATTCTTTATGCGACTCTTCTTCAGATGACACAATTAACAGATTATTAATACGATCTTTGACATCTTGATCGAGGTTAAGGGCCTTAATTTTTCCTTTAGCTTGCAGTACTTGCTAAGATGGTCGGGCTTCCCACAATTCTAGCAACCAGCTCCAATTCTAGGTCTCCTAGGGACATTATTAAAAGGAAGGCTAGAGTCAGGTTGTTTATTTGGCTCGGAATTAAACAGTTTATTATAAGGTTTATTACGACCCTTATTGTGAGGTTTATTATGATTTTTGTTATAAAAAATTTGTTTGGGTAAATTTGGTTTATGTTTAGGTTTCTTTGAACAAGGTGGTAGACAAAATTGCTCACAAAAAGTTCCTAAATCCCTACGATTTTGGGCCTTTTCTTTAGCAAGTTGTTGTTAGAACTTATCATCTTGTATTATCTTTAGAGCCACATTTTGAATATAAGCAATTAATTGGCCATAACCTAATTTCTCATGAGGAATATCACCCACTAGGATTTTTTCCACTATGTTTCTCTCTAACTTTATCTCCTTGAGACTCAGGGAGCCCAACTAAGAATTTTGCTTTCCACTGTGATAAATTTTTCTTAACCAAACCTCTAGTTGGATTCGTTACCCTATCTCTATCAAGAAAGATCTCCTTAATCGCTTAAATGATGCAAATATATTCTCTAAATTTGATATGAAATCTGGAATCTGGCAAATCCAAATCAAAGAAAATGATCACTACAAAATAGCTTTTACTATTCGTTTTGGACAATACGAATGGACTGTTACGCCTTTGGGCTAAAAAATGCACCTTCGGAGTTCCATATAATAATGAATGACATTTTTAATCCAATTTCAAAATTTACAATAGTCTATATGGATGATGTGTTAGTCTTCTCCAAATCTCTGGACCAACATTTTAAGCATGTTAATATTTTCTTATCCACAAAACTTAAAGAACAACAAATAAGTCCATTAAATTAACAACTTAAAGGACTTATTTGAAACTTAAATTTTTTTGAAGGACCCATTTAAAACTTATAAAAATTTAAAGAACATATTTGAAAATTAAAAAACTTGAAAGATTAATCCAGTACTTTTGTCAAACTTAAAAGATCAAAAGATGTATTTTGCTAAAAAAAAATTATGAAAAGTTACCCAAAATTTATTAGTTTTTTAAAAGGAATGGAAATAGAATGTTCTAAGACTTGAATATTTCTTATGCATGCTATATGATTCAATTCAATCCGTTGACTTACTTTTTTTTATATTCTTTTCTTTTTTTTGACAAAATATATTTTATATTCTAAGTAAGAAAATTTAAACAATCTTTATATATAAAAGAAGGTATTAATTATATAAGAAATATTATTGTACCTTGCCTTGATACAATGCTCATAACTTTTTATCGAACTATAAGTACCTTGTCAAAATCACACTGAAGTTCCAACCCTAGAAAGAAAAAGAAAATATAAAGGCAAAGTATAATTCTATTATCTAAAATGGCTAAACAAATGTCAAATTATCTCCTCTTCTTGGTGCTGGTTCTTTTTGTAGTAGGTAAAGTCTCTTTTTTTATTTAAGCAAAGTCTCTTCTTTTGCATTGTGATGTTAGCTAAACAGAAATTTTATATATCGGTCAAATTAATTAATCTGAATGATGTAAAAATGTTCAAAAAAATTTAATACTTGCTAACCATATTGGTTAGAACTATCAATCAATTACAAATCTCGACTAAAGAATATGGACGACTATCTTTTGTAGGGTTTCATATTCAACCATTTTTTTACATTTCTAGGGTTTGAATTTGAGACCTTATTTAATGGATTGAATTTAGTTTCACTCAAATCAACGTAACATTACGGATTTGATTTTCATCTTTTTATTTTATTGTTTTGGTATCTTGTGATGATTTAATTATTTGGAGAACAGGTCGAATGACAGTGAAAGGATCAGAAACGTGCTCACAATTTATTGCTGGTTGTCTTGACACACCAGCATGTGATTCTTATTGCAAAGAGCAGTATAGTGATGGAAATGGAATTTGTACCAATGAAAGATGCATTTGTAATTTCACTTGTGGAGGGAAGCCAGGTAAAAAAGCACCAAAAAGGGATTGCGAGGCTAATCTTGGTTTTTGTGATAACGGTGGTAGCCCTAGTTGCAATGACAAATGTTCTGGTAGATACCAAGCTGGTACTGGGTATTGTGATGCTAGTATTGACCCACGTTTTGCTACATGTACCTGCCTATATGTTTGTTAACTCATTCATTTCATGAGGGGTGTTTAATATATCTACTCGTGGGATCATAGATGTATTTGAGTTTACATCACCTATTTTTTGAAATAAGAAATAAGTATATGTCATGATTAAGAATGTTTATGTCATGATTGTTGAAATAAATATAAGAAGTTCTTTTGCATATCTTTCTGTTCAAAGTGCTTGTATAATTTGTCTTTGTACCAAGAATTATTGGCTTATTAAAACGAAATATTTCATACAATGGAGGTTTTTTTTCTCTATTTAACGTGAAAATTGCTAAATAGGCATTCTAATAGTGACATCAAAGAATTGAATGTCTATAGAGATGGATCTTTTCATATGCACTGTCTCCCTTATTACTTATGAATTTCTCGTCCACAGTTAATTGTAAAAATCACTATATCACTTTTGAATAGTCATGCTATCTTTTTCATGCCTTCTAAATTAAAACAATCATTTGAAAATAAATCAAAAGTCATTTCCTATCAAAAAGAAAATAAGTCAACAGTCAATTCCTCTAAAAAAAAGTCAATAGTCATATATTTCCTCTAAAAAGAAAGAAGTCAACGGTCATTATTTGTGTTTTCAACAAAAATATTTTTGATTTATTTCCTCAAAGATATATATATTATGGAATCGTGTAAATTATGAACAATATTTTACATGAAATTTTGATTAAAATTACAAGTAAAGATATTTAAGACTTTTAAAGTATAGGGTTAATTCCCTAAAAAAAATATAGGGTTAATTATGTAAATGGTCCTTATAATTATTATGAATTTTTTTTGTCTTTACAAAATAAAATCGCACTGTTTAATCCTTGTAAATTTTTGTGTCATTGTTTTTAGTTCTTGGAAAATTTTCCATCAGCATTTCAGTCCCCGTAAAAAATTTCTAGCAACATTTTGGTCCCTAAAATTCTAAAGAAAAAAGTCGCAGGGACTAAAAAGTGTGATTTTATTTTGCAGAGACTAAAAACAAAAAAAAAAACTGAATATTTATAGGGACAAATTTATTATAATTTTTGAAAAGGCCTAAAGAAATATATTAATAAACCAAAAAAAAACCCAACACAATGTCTATCAGAGAGGGTTTACAATCCACAATTACATTACACACCAAAGTTGCGAGAGCAGCTAAAGAAAATAAAAACTAGGAAACTTCCTTTAAAACACAACATAGAATGCAACCTCCAACTGAGGTAATCAAAATCAAATAATACATAATAAGATTTTAACAATCATTAAGTCTGAACTTTAACCTTTTTAGTTAAGGAATTGAAAAGGTCAACCTTACGCATAAAAATCCTGGCATTCTTCTTCCAAATAATATTGAAACCTAGGCGAGACTCTTTGAAAAGGATGGTCTAGAAAGTTACCATAATGAAATGTTGATAAGCCTAACCAGACAAAAATATGACTCCAAACATGCCCATAAAAGTCACATTGAAAAAATAAGTGATCTCAGTCTTTCAAAACAATTTTCGGATATGCTCCATACGAGGGGTTTCCCCTTTGGTAAACCAAGGTCTATGAAACGACAAGGATCCATCTAGAATGGGAAAAATTCTCGGACAAACCTAGAAACTCATCACTAACATTAACACTCATCACACTACTCTTAGAAAAGTTGACCTTGAGTCCAGATGCAAGTCTAAAGTACCCAAGAATAGTTTTTAACGACCAAAGGCTTCTAATTGAAGTCTCCCCAAAGAAGAGTGTATTATCCGCATATTGAAGGTCGGTCATAGACTAACCCACACTACCAACCTTAAACCTGATAACAGATTACACTCTACTGCAATTCTAACAGCTCAAATTAGCCTTCTTCAACAAAACAAAAAAACTCAAATTAGCCTCTACCATAAGGAGGCAGCGAGAGAGAGAGAGCCAACATATCTCCTCGATTCAACACCATTTGGATGATAATCTCTTCAATTGTGCTGCCATTAACAAGCACATAGAGATTCCTACAAAATGTCCTCATTCAACTGCACCGCCTCTCACCAAAACCAAACCTCATCCACATCTAGTCGAAGAAATCCCAACTTATCGAGTCATAAGGCTTCAAATATTTAAAAATGAGGCACGGGTCATAACAATAACATCATTAACCACCACTTCTAACAGCTCCATGTAGGCCCTCAACCACAGGGAGGCATAGAAAGAGAGTTAACAAATCTCCTTGCTTCAACCCCTTTTGGATGTTGGCCTCTTCAGTTAAGCTGTCATTAGCAAGCACATCGAGATTCCGACAAAAAATACAGGCCATAATTCAACTACACCAGCTCTTACCATAACCAAACCTCCTCAACATATAATTGACGCAATCCTAATTTACCGAGTTATAAGCCTTCAAAATCTTTAAAAATGAGGCATGGGTCGCATCAATAACATCATTAACTAGTTAATAAATGTTGATTGATTCGACACAATAATCTTGTCCATTACTTGTGCCCAGTGGCGGAGCTAAGAATTTCTTAGAGCCTGGGCAAAAAATTTATCGCAAATTCAAATGTGACATAATATATATAAATAGTCATAAATCGAAATAAAAGTGGTTCGTCATTTGGTGAACAAAAGTACAATTTGAAATAAGAGAGATGAAATATAACCTGCCGATAGTGTGCTAAATAAAATTATGAGGTAAATGGCCTTTCCGAGACCTCTTTCTGGTGAATGTGCGAATAATATCAATATCATCAAGTGACTTTAATATCTCCCTCTCGATGTAACATATCATCAAGTCATTGAACCACATATTGTTGATCTTGTTGCACAATTTAGACTTGATAATCTTCATTGCTGAAAAAGCTCTTTCAACGGATGTTGTCAACACCGACAATATCAAAGCCAACTTAATGAGTTTGTAGACCAATGAAAATACCAAATATTTCTCAATTTGAACCATCTTCATAGTCAAACTTTGAACATCTTCACAAGAAGAAAACGAAGCATGCCTTTTCACTTGAAGTATATAAGTGCCTAGTTCCTCCCTTTTGAAAGCTCGTTTGTGATACCAAATAACTTTAACATTAACTTCAAAATGAAAGCAAATTTAAAACTCTCCATTTTTTTCTATCAAACTTGTCGCTTGAGATGGTCCACGTCCATCTTCATCAACCATACTAAGCACCATTAACACGGAGGACCACATCTGATCCAAATGAAGCAAGGTAGTATGATGTGAACCCCATCCAGTATCCCCGGGTCTAGTGAGATTAGACGATTGGTGCAAGACCCTTCCTGCAGATATCTCACCACTCTCAAGTTTATTCAAAATATCTTGGTGTTGTGCCTCCGTCAAAGCATCCCTTCAGTTCTAGCTAATACGGTGATGATTATAAATTTATACCCAAATTCAAATACACACCTCATATCAGAAACAATCAAATAAATATCCAATTTACACATCCAATTTTTCGATTAATTATTCTCAATTTTAAAACCCTAAAACAAGGAAGGAGAAATTAGAGAATCAATTGGCTTACCTTTAGAGTGAGTGAGAATTGAGGGATTATCAACCAAATAACAACTGAGATTGAAGAAGAAAAGAGAGGGAGCTGAAGAACGGAGAAGAGGCAGAGCTGAAGAGTGTTTATGACTTTTGATGTATTGTGCGTGTAATAGAAAAATATAGAGTTTGTCCATTTTTTTTGTTTTTCTAAGTGTGTTAATGAGCTATTGAATTGGGCCTAGTATAAGGAAAATATCGCCCGGACACGCCGGGTGGTGTCTCCACCTATGCTTGTGCTAATCTACTAGCCAAAACATTGGCCACCGTCTTATACAGAGACCCAATAAGTGATATGGGCCAGATAGACGTCTTGTAAATAGTAAAGAAAGTGATAGAAATATAAGCATTAAAATTTTATTGTATTCATATAATTTGAGACTGTTTTTCTAACTAGTTATATACTTTGGAATAGATGGACTATCTTATTTATATTGTAACACTAGTGAGGTAGAGTTTACGTCTGCATCCGTTTATAGCTCACATGTTGCACAATAATAAGAAATGGGACATTAAGTTACATGAGGGCTACAATTGAACTTTAGGGTGTGTTTGGATTGAGGGTTTAGGAGGAGAGAGAGGGGAGAGTTTCTTTTTCTTTTTTAAATTACGGATTATATAACATGTTTTTCTAAAATAAATTAAGTGTTATTGAAGTATTGTATAATCGTTTATCATGTTAATATGTTGCCTTTTTAAAAATCATTTCATAATGTTCGTAATTTAAAAAAGAAAAAGTAAACCCTCCCCTCCCTTCCTCTCCTAAACCCTCCATCCAAACATACCCAGGTTTTTTCAACTCAGTTACAGTGGGGAATTGGGAGAAAGATATCTTCATGCTTCCATAAGATCTTTTAAGTTACATGAAATGATCACTGACTGGGAGAATATTTTTTCAAAAAAAATATGAACTACCACAAGCTTAAAGCTCACACACTATCTCAAGAGTCTTGTCTACAAATTGTTCCAAGCATCGACATATACATCACAATTAACAAGACTTTGGTCAAATCAAAGGTAAACCAAAACTTAGTGTGTGAGACTAGGAATGAACATATATCGGTTTGGTGAATGATTGGAAGCAAGAATTACTTGCATTTGTACATTTCAGAAGATGGCGCAGTTAAAAATCCAAAAAACTAACCAACCTACAATAACAGTTTCAGTTGCTAACATAGTACACTTCATAACTACCCTTCAACTTAACAACCTTAATATAATGATTCATCCATTTAATGAAGATCCATCAAATGTATCATGTCATTCATTACATATCACAAAGGTGAGTCCAATACTATCTTGCAACCTCCAAAGACAATTGTAAAACTAATTAACCCCCTTCACAAGTCCTCCAGTTAGATACCACATAATTATTTTTGCAACTAGGGTTGTAAGGCTTACAAGGGTCTTCCCAAGTCCTATTAGCAACGGTATACTTATTTTTATGACTATGATTATAAGGCTTACAATGACCTTCCCAAGTTCAATAAGCAGCCGCAAAGTTATTTTTACAAGTCCAATGATATATGGTTTAACAAAAATGCATGAATCCTGTCAAACATAATAGGGGGATTTATTTTGGTGAAGATGCTAAGGTATAAATTATAAACAAATTAAAATAAAAGATATCAAAGTTTGTTTATGTACCTTGATGAATGTTCCTGAGCTAAGTGACTTTTCAACAATTCTTACTAATGTACTGATGGACATAGTTAAGGCCTCACTAATTTTGGAAGTTAGAAAACCAAGATTAGATATGAAATTCAATAATTGAATCTTCAAAGCTGGTATCCACTTCTACAAATTACGAAAACAAAAACAAGATTCAACAATAGTCATAAAATTCACCTATGAACATTTTGTCATAATAAGCTTTACTATAATGGACAAAGTAAAAAATAACAATGTATGCAAGTTTTAATAGAAATGTTATTTTCTTGTACCAAAAAAAAAACTGTTATTTTCCTTTTGTAGTTTTGTTCATTAACCATGTACTAAACACTAAACCATAGGTATACTCAAAAATCATGGTACATAAAAATTTCATTCTTCTAACAAAACATCCAACAACAATAAAACTGAGAATCTGTATTGAGAAATATTTAAAAGTATAAAAGAACTAACTTGATTAGGGTCATTCTTATTCTGTGTGGAAGTAATGATTTCTTCTTTTTCCAAATTCATCGTCTTTGTCTCCGCAATATCTTCCTCCTTAATTCCCCATTCATGGCCACTCTTCTCAATGATGGAATCTACATCCTTACTTCCCCTTTTATGGTCACTCTTCTCAATGATGGATACTAATATCTCTACACTACTTTCAACCTTACTTCCCCATTTATGGCTACTCTTCTCAATGATGGATTCTAATCTCTCTGCAATACTTTCAACCTTACTTCCCCATCCATGGTTACTTTTCTCAATGACGGATTCTAATCTCTCTGCAATTTCTTCAACCTTTCTTCCCCATTCAAGGTTACACTTCTCAATGATGGATTCTAACATAAAATGAAGAACACATGTAAAACAGGACAACAATAATAATAGTAAGGGTTTGTCTAACATGTGCAATATTGCACATGTTAAGGAAACTAAAAATAGCAACTTTTCATTGAAAATCATCAATTATTTATTAAAAAGTATTTATTTAATATAGACTACACAAGTTCCAAGACAAACTTACCACTTTAAATTTATTAACATGTGCAAATTTGCACATGATAGAAAAACCCTAATAGTAATAATTAATAATGTTTCCTATAAAATTTATTCATATAAGAATTGGTTTCTTGTAATATATAGAATATTTGCGTTTAATCCCACAAAACAATGACTAAAATGAACATTGGATGAGCCAATTTCAATACGACCAAATTTTACAGAGAATAAAAGCATATTACCTAAGAAATCATCACCTCAAAACAAAAACAAAAAAACTAACTAAAACTAACTAAGAAATTAAAAGACTAAACAAAAACAAAATCGGAAAAGAGTTAACAAACCAAACAACTTATCTAGTGTTCAAAAGTTTCAAGTGTCACATAACTAATTCTTCATAACTTGTTTGTGTGTGATTGATAAGGAAAAAGGGAAGTTACCTAAATGTGAAACCCTTGAGTTGAATTGATCGATAGAGGAAGATAGTTGGCATTGTTTGTGCAGCGTAAGTAACATGAGCATGATGGAGAGAATGGCGAAGAAGATGAAAAGGTTTGAGTTGTTACCAAGGTCTTTAAAACGGGACCGGACCAACAGCTTCGACCTTCTGAGCCGGAAACCGGACCTGCGTCCATCGGAAATGGTCCTCACTACCGACATGTAGTAGAACCGGAAAACAAGAGGAGGAAAACCAGAAAGAGTAAAAAATGATAATGCTGATGATGGTACTGCGTCGCATGTATATGGGGAAAAAGAAAGAGATGGAGCGTTTAGTATTAATGCATTAGGGTTACTTTTTTTTTTTTTTGACAAAAATGCATTAGGGTTACTATTTTCAAATTAAATTTAAAAACTGGATTGAAATCTACGAGACCTAACTACACTTTTCTTTTCATTTTGTGATAAAAAACAATTGAAGGAATTTTGTGATAATTTATTTGTTTTTTTGACAGAGATAATGTATTTTTTTTTAAGGGGGGATAATTTATTTGTTTATTAGCTTTTTTTCGAATGGTTACTTTGATTTTTTTTTTTTAAATAACCATTTTTAAAATAATTAAATGGAAAGAATGAAATTATAAGATTGTGGGACATGGTTGAAGAATAGTTTAGTCGAGTTTTTTAATTTTTAAATCAAGATGAAAAGACAAAACAAAAACTACAATCTTATCGCCTTTCTTATTTTTTATAGCTGCAGAGGGGCTGAATGTGGTGCTTAAGTCTGCTTCTGGACTCTTTCTAGTTACATGTTGGTGTAGAATCTCCCTTTTGTATTTCTCATCTCCAATTTGCTGATGATACCATAATTTTGGGAGACACAATTTGGGGAAGTATTAAAGCATTGAAAGCAATTTTGATTCTGCTTGAAATCATCTCAGGGCTAAAAGTCAATTTTCATAAGAGTATGCTAGTTGCAGTTAATGTGGTGGATTCCTATTTGGTAGAAGCGGTAGTGGTTCTAAACTGGAAGATTGGTCAGATCTTGTTTGTGTATATTTGGGTATTCCTATTGGTGGGAACCCTCAACGTCTATCCTTTTGGAAATCATTGCTTGATCATATTCGTCAAAAGTAATTGAAGTGGAAGAGTAAAAACTTTTCTATGGGCGATCGTCTTGTACTTATCAAATCTGTCTTGTCTTTCATTACCGGTTTAATTTCTTTCCTTTTTCAGAACTCCCACAAGTATCGTTTCTCGTATTGAATCTTTGTTTAATTTTTTTTATGGGCGGGGGTGTGGAAGCTCAGAATTCACTGGATTAATTGGGAAAAGATTTGCTCTAGTAGGGAGAATGGAGGTTTTGGGTTAGGAGGATTAGAGAGTTTAATTTGGTTTTGTTTGGGAGGTGGTGTTGGAGACTGTATCTTGATCAGGATGGATTATGGTATAAAGGGATGGCTAAGCTAAATATAGGGAGGAGGGGGTAGGGTGAGAAAAGGGGGGCGTATGTCATCTTTTTGGTCGAAGGACCTTCTTGATATTATTTAAGGTGGGGGAGGAGGGGATGCGAGTTGGTTTCTTGGTGGGGTGTGGCGTAAAGGTCGTAATGGTGAAAATATATCATTTTGGTGCGATATGTAGTTTACTGGAGGTGTTCTACGTTCTAGATTTAGTCGCTTGTTTGAGTTAAGTGTTAATCCTATTGTTTGTATAGCTGCAATGAGGTGGTTAGGTTGGGCAGTAGATGTGCTTGGATTGAGGTGGAGAATGGGACTTTTTGATTGGGAAGAGGAGTTGTTGGGGGAGTGTGTTTTGTTGCTTGATAATGTTTTTTTTGCAGTATAATGTAATAGACAAATGGGTTTGGAAACATGACCATGTTAAGGGTTACTCTGCAGAAGAGATTTTATCATATTATCTTGCCTAATGATCAATTTATTACAGATACGAATTCAAATTAAATTTGGAATAAAGTTGTGCCTCTCAAAGTGTCTCTCTTCGCGTGGAGAACAATTAACAAGTGGATTCCTATAAAGGAAAATTTGCTTCGTTGAGGAATGACACCTAATGACTCTTTGTTATGTGTGGGAGGTTGCGGGAAAGAGAAAACGATAAATTATATCGTCCTGGAGTGTCAATTCTTCAGTGGTACTTGGAATCTAGTTCTCTGTTGGTTAGGTATTTTTAGTGTTCAACCATATGATATCATATCTCATGCTAGGCACTTTGGTGGTGCACATGTCTTCACGAAGGATATTCGATTTTGTTTTCAGATGATTTGGTTTCTCTCAAAATCAATTACTTGAATGAATCAAGCTTCACTCTTGGTGGTGGCCAAAGGCATACAAACCTTTTTTTTTTTTTTTTTTTTATCATTCTTGGTGGTCTAATCCGTCTCTATGTATTGGCCACAGAGTTTGACCACTTTTATTTTGTTATTTTGTATCTTGTGATTGATAGGGTTTTATAATATATTGTGTTGTTGGCTTCTTCAAAAGGAAAAAAAGAGCCACTCTAGAATTTTAATCAAGAATGGCATAAAAATAACCGTCAAGCAAGAATTAATACCAAAAAAATAAAAGAAACACAACGGTGAATCACCATCATTGTTTCTTATAAGACCTCTAAAACCTTATCTTCCAGAATTAAAAAGAGAACTACCGTCAACATTAACTTTGATAATATTATCCAAAAGGAGCAATCCATTAACTTGTCTAATGGGCTTGTTGTGAGTTTAATATCTAATAGTGTGAAATATAAATATCATAATTAGTTAATTTTTTTCTAAAAAACAAAAACTCTAGTGCCTCGAAGGTTGTAAACACAATTAAAGTTTTTCTTGGAATCTTGGTAATGGTTCTTGCAAAATCACTTCGATGATGCTTGTCTCTTTTATGAGTGGTTTGTAAACTTGGAAGATTGTTTGATTAGATAGGAAACCTCGTGTCTCCTTTTTTATTTATAATTGTTGCAAAGGGATTGCATATGTTACATACTTATGTTGAGGAAGGTATTTTTGCAGGCTATAATGTGGGTAATCAATCCACTTTTTGAGTCATACATCCTCAGTTTGTTGATGATATGTTAATTATTTGAGAAAATAGTTGGGGAAATATTAGAGCTTTGAAGGCTATTCTGACATCGGGTCTAAAAAGTAAACTTCCATAAAAGCTTATTAATTGGTGTCAATGTAGCCGAATCATGGCTGGTGGAAGCGGTTGTTGTGTTGAATACTAAATTTTGTCAGCTTCCTTTTCTTTATATGGGGCTTTTGGTTGGAGGGAATCCGCGTCGCACTTCTTTTTGGCAATGCTGATTGAAAGTATCCGCAAACGGTTATCGGGATGGAGAGGGGGATTTACTACATCAATTGGGATAAAGTTTGTTCAATTAAGGCTTTGTTTGCAAGTTTGGAGGAAAAGGGAGGGGAGGGATTTAGAAGGGGAAAAAAAAGGAACAAGTGGAAGAAATTGTATTGGAGGAACTCAAAAATTGTTTGGGAGGAGGGTTTTTAGGGGAGGGCTTTCTTCATGGCACACAAGC
>Ga0315914_1004232_pt1 | contig 21509 bp, 12 predicted proteins | sample MpolenodulesMG_FD_203920 | JGI IMG/M metagenome (GOLD analysis project Ga0315914, IMG submission 203920) | Medicago polymorpha root nodule microbial communities from Los Angeles, California, United States - elongated nodules | ecosystem: Host-associated > Plants > Roots > Nodule | place: USA...
GAAGAAACTGGTGTACACCTATGATCATGCCATGTATGGATTTAGTGCAGTGTTATCTTCAAATGAGTTAGAGATTCTTAAGAACATTGATGGCTTTGTAGCAGCATATCAAGATAGAACAGCCACCATTGACACAACTCATACCTTTGAATTTCTTTCACTAGATTCACCAAGTGGACTATGGCATATTTCAAATTTTGGAGACGATGTCGTTGTTGGTGTTATTGATACTGGTGTGTGGCCTGAGAGTCAAAGCTTTAAAGATGATGGCATGACAAAGAAAATTACAAACAAATGGAAAGGAACATGTGAAACTGGCCAAGAATTCAATACCTCAATGTGTAACTTCAAATTGATTGGAGCTAGATATTTCAACAAAGGTGTGATTGCTTCAAATCCAAATGTTACAATCAGCATGAACTCAGCTAGAGACACTATAGGACATGGAACTCACACATCATCAACTGTTGCAGGTAACTATTTTTTTTTATTGTTGGAGACAAATGTTAGTAAATTATGTTGGTTTCCGGTGTTTGAACTCTCGACTTCCTGGTTAGTACTCATTCGGTGTCTCTGAGCTCACCAACCGAACTGTCTGCTTTGAACTTGTAGGTAACTATGTTAATGGAGCTTCTTATTTTGGTTATGCTAAAGGAATAGCAAGAGGCCTTGCACCAAAAGCTAGGATTGCTATGTACAAAGTCATTTGGGAAGAGGGTCGTTTCGCCTCTGATGTTTTAGCTGGAATGGACCAAGCTATTAATGATGGTGTTGATGTGATTTCAATCTCAATGGGATTCGACGATGTTCCACTTTATGAAGATCCTATAGCAATAGCTTCTTTTGCAGCTATGGAAAAAGGAATTGTTGTTTCATCTTCTGCAGGTAACGCAGGACCTGAATTTGGAACCTTGCACAATGGTATCCCTTGGCTCCTTACTGCAGCTGCAGGCACCATAGATAGAACTTTTGGCAGCCTTGTTTTGGGAAATGGTCAAATCATTATTGGTTGGACTTTGTTTCCAGCAAATGCTATAGTTGAAAATGTTCCACTTGTTTACAATAACACTTTATCTTCATGCAACTCATTGAACTTGTTATCTCAACTTGACAAAAAAGTCATCCTTCTTTGTGATGACTCATTGTCAAACACAAACAAAACCTCAGTGTTTAACCAAATCAATGTTGTTACACAAGCCAATGTGTTAGGGGCAGTGTTTGTCTCTGATAGTCCTCAATTAATCGATTTAGGACGTATCTACACTCCAAGTATTGTAATCATGCCAAAAGATGCACAATCTGTTATCAATTATGCAAAAAGCAATAAGAATCCTACATCAAGCATTAAGTTTCAACAAACATTTGTTGGAATAAAGCCAGCACCAGCTGCAGCACATTACTCATCAAGAGGTCCATCACATAGCTATCCAGGGATTTTGAAACCTGACATAATGGCACCTGGATCAAGAGTTCTTGCAGCTTATATTCCTAATAAACCAACAGCTAGAATTGGCACAAATGTGTTCTTATCAAGTGACTACAATTTCATGTCAGGAACATCCATGTCTTGTCCTCATGTTTCTGGTGTAGTTGCTCTTCTCAAAGCTGCACATCCACAATGGAGTGCTGCTGCTATAAGGTCTGCATTGATAACCACAGCTAATCCTTTGGACAATACACAAAACCCTATAAGGGATAATGGTTACCCTTCTCAATATGCTTCACCTCTTGCTATCGGTGCCGGTGAGATTGATCCTAATAGAGCAATGAATCCAGGTTTGATTTATGATGCTGCACCACAAGACTATGTTAATCTCCTTTGTGGTTTGAAATTCACAAAGAACCAAATTTTAACAATTACAAGATCAAATTCTTATGATTGTGAAAACCCTTCTTTGGATCTTAATTACCCTTCATTTATAGCTTTTTACAGCAACAAAACAAGATCAATGGTTCACAAATTTAAGAGGATTGTTACCAATGTTGGTGATGGTGCTGCTACATATAGAGCTAAAGTGACCTATCCAAACGGTAGTGTTGTGACAGTGTCACCTGATATATTAACTTTCAGATATAAAAATGAGAAACAAAGTTACAACATTATCATAAAGTATGTTATGTACAAGAAGGAAAATGTTTCATTTGGAGATCTTGTTTGGATTGAAGATGGTGGAACACACACTGTTAGAAGTCCTATTGTAGTGGCACCAAGTGGAATTGTATGAGTTATTCTTAGTTTCTTTTTCTCTTTAATTATTCTGGCCATAAAAAATCTGCAAACATTGTGGGACCATTCCCTGAAATAATTGTATGTAATTTCGTATGAACTTCCATTTTGAGTGTCCTAGCTAGTTATGTCATATAGGATTGAACATGTATGTGGAAGTGTATTAATTCACAAGGATTTGGACTGTTTTTCAATTATGTGAATGATTTCTAAATAGGGTTATCAATTAATAAATTTCACAGACTAAAAAACAAGTTTCTTATTTGATCTCTGACTCATTGCATTGGACTTAGTTATCTAGAACTCAGTGATAGATCACGGGTCAGGAAGGAATTAGTTTTTCACTTTAATTTTTTTAAACAAGTCAAATGCATTGTGTTTTCTTTATTCTTTTATTATCACGTCCATGTTCTTCAATTAGTAATTATATAATAAGCAATTCTTGCGGGAATATAAAGATTTGGACACATTATTTTGGTCACACAACAAAATGCACACTATATAATTATTTAAAAAATACATATTATTTGATTTTTTTTTCTGTGTTTTTTCTTTTTTGTGTGTTAAAAAGATGTGGTCAAATATTTATATGCACCTAAAAATTATTCTTTATATAATTTGAAATTTGGTTTCATGTGAAGAGTAAGGAGATTAGGATTGGAACGTGACATGGTTTCAGACCTTAATTTACCCGTAAACATGAACGTTGTAATTATTCAACAAACAGACTATTATGATTTTTCCTTTAAAAAAAAAAGACTATTATGATTTTATTTAAGGATGTGATTCACGATGCAACTTGAACCGGTTTTGAGGTAAAAAACTATACAATATAAAGTAAAAATTACATGTAGTTTGGTTTGATTTGAATGACTATTTTAAAAAAAATCTGATCCAAACATATGCGGTTTAATTTGAATTGATTTTTGGATATCAAAAATAAAACATATAATTTTTTATTATTAATATTAATACTTTTTTTGGTACAAGATATTAATATTACATATATACTCGATAAAATAATAGGTTTGATGCAAAATATAACACAATTATATTAAAAAAATAACATTACATAATAAAATTGATCGATTATATTTAAAACATACGAAATACTAATAATATAGATTAAATTATTGTAATATATAAGAATAAAGATAAACAAACAATGTATTAATGCAATATTTGTAAAAAAAAAAATTAGTGCAATATATAATATTAATAAAATGTTAAATAAGTATTAAAGTTTACTTTTGCGGTTCAGTTTTGAAAAAAGTGATCCGAAATTTGATATTATCCCAACGGTTTTACAAAACGACATTCTAGAATATTTGGTTTTTTTTTTTCGATTTTTGTGGATCGGCTTGTGATTTTATTTGGATAGGTTTGAATTTGAACACCCTTAATTATGATAATGCATCACATGTGAGTGGGGTATATAGATTTTTTTGTTTAAAGGAGGGGTAAATAGAAAATTTGATTGGTCATAGATATTTAGACACTATATTTACACGCACGTATTTAAAAAAGGTAAAAAGAAGAATGAATCAAATAATATATATTTTGAGTGTAGTTTTAAATGATTTGCATAAATACTTGTGTGACATCCGATGAGCTTAACTCAGTTGATTGGAATATTGTATATTGTATGCAGGGGTCGGCGTTCAAACTTCAGACGCCCCACTTATTCACTTTAAAAATGTGATTTTTTTTATTTTTTTTAAGAAAAAATGTGAATTTCTTGTCATTAGAATACTTTTTTTTTTTAACAAACAAAAATGGTATATATAAAAACAACTGCAGTTATCCCCACACAAGGCGTGCAAAAAGGGGTAACCACTCAAGAGTATTTACAAGGAATCGGCGCTAGCCATAGCAAAGCACCGTCGAAATATACAAACAGACAAAAATTACAAGTGGACGCCCATACAATAGAGCGGTTTCTTCCACCAGTCATGATAGTTGTACATAAAAGTTGTCTGGTTGGACTTTAACCATAAAAAAGATGTCAGTTTAACCTTTTCGATGAGGACTAAAGGTGTCGAAGCCGTGTTATTAAACACACGGTCATTCCTCTCCTTCCAAAGAACCCACCGTGGTAAACCAAATAATTCTGAAAAACATGTGTAGATCTAAAAAAATGTATTAGTGCAATATATAATACTAAAAAATGTGAATTTCTTATCCCTGTGAGCTTAACTCAGCTGGTAGGGATATTGCATATTATATGCAGAGACCGGGGTTCGAACCCCGGACACCCCACTTCTCCACAATTAATTTGTGTGAGCTCTAACCAGGACTATTTGAATAAAAAATAAAAAAGAATACTTAACAAAAATTAAATAAATACTTGTGACACTTGCTAGAGTAAATAAATATTAAGAGACTATCCGATTATACGGATTCGTGTCTCATTTGATATTGAAGATTCATTCATATCTTCTTGCGAAAAAAACCAAAAGATTCATTCATATCTTATTTGATAACGATATCATTCTTGTATTTCTATGACACAACACATACTTTATTAAGTTTACTTGACAAATGGTACACAATGCGTGTGATACAGTACATTCTAGATAATTTAAATATGGATTTTTTTTTTTTGAGAGAAATTTAAATATGGATTTTAAAAAACTATAAATTGAAAAGCTAAAATACGATATGTATATTATGATAAAAATGAATTATTAAGAAATGAAAAGCAAACGAACAATAAACTGTGCTGCTATCATAATAAATAAATATTTTCAACTTTTTTTTTAATGACACATGTGTATTCAACTGCATCTCATTGCGATAAGTATTTGCATAAATACTTTTTTTTTTTTGAAGAGATTTGCATAAATACTTTTGAAAATATGTAATGACATAATACCATAAAAAATTAATTAGATGTTTGTGTAAGAAAACTAATTAAGTTTAAATACGTTTTTAGTTCATCTATTTTGTCTCGTTCACAATTTCAATCTTTTTTTTTCTTTTCTAAATCTAAAATTTTGATCCTTAATTTTTGATGTTTTGTAAAATTAGTCTATCCGTCAATTAATATCTAATATTTAGCTAAGATGATATTGTGATATTGAAAAGATATACTCCATCGGTTATAAAATATAAACAAAAGTGAGTTAAAGAAAGTTGATGTATTTCTCATTTTATTTTATTTTTTTATAAAAAAGTTGATGTATTTGAATCAAATATATTAATTTTATTTGACTCCCTTTTAATTATATTTTGTTACGGGCGAAATATGTGATGGTGGCCACATAAATTTGACGTGGTTACATGATGGAATGTTAAGATGTTAGTGATCATGTGGAGCTTTACGGACTCAATGGACCAATGTCGTATTTATATAGTAGGTTTAGAGTTTTGGTCCTTGAAACGTTACATAGACAGCTCTCCTCAAGGAACACCTCTAAGCATATTCGTCATCATTGGATTGGATCCATCTTGAACTGTTCAAATCTTCTTTTGGGGACTTGATCCGGTGATTTTGAGGGCGAGTCAATGTTAGATTTCTGCTCTTCTCCCAGCACAATTCACTCCCACCTAGCTAAAATGACAATAATGCCCCTGCGTTAGTTAAGTCAAGTTGCGTGACTTAAGTGCATATACAGCAAAACAGAACCAAAACACTCATATTTTCAAACTTCTCAAATACGATTTTTTTCCCCTTCAAATTCGATTTTCTTCATTCTTGCGTCATTCAAACTCAAATTCTGCCACAATATAAAGTAAGTGTTGCTTATCATACCTTATTGCATTTTTTTTGGTTGAAATTTAAGATTTTTTTGAAGAAAAAAAATATTTTTAGGTTTTTAGAAATTAGGATTGCATGTTAGTTTTGATGGTTGTTAATGATGAATTAAGTTAGGAATTGTATTTTAGATGTTGTTTAGGATACAATGTGGTAGTTTATGGTTTAAAATTTGTTAGATTTCTTAGTTGTTTGAAAATTGCACTCTAAGTGTTTGATAAAATGTCTCAATAATATTATTTTTTTGTTTTTTGGATTGTTAATGATGAAATTAGTTAGAAATATGTTTGTTAATGTTGATTATAGTTAGTTTCAAGACAATGTGGTAATTTACAGATTGAATTGTAGTTTACGGATTGAATTGTTGTTGTTGATTATAAGTGTTGTTGTTGAATTGTTGGAAATGTGCAGATATGTCTCAAAGATCGTCTGATCCGCCTCAAGATAGGACTGACAGACTTAGGTTAGGGAGGCCTGCCCCTACTAGTAGTACACGGAGGGAGAAGCAAGCACTACACCCTCCTATGGTTGGTCGAGGGAGAGGGAGAGTGGGGGGCGCTATGAAGAGCTCTTGTATAGGTGTAATCAGCTGATTGAGCCTGACACAGAGGAGGAGCATGCGGAGCAGGCTGAAGTTAGGATGGCCTGCATTAAGGCGTTTCTGTTGCTCTTGCTTGGCTGGACCATTTTTGCCGCCAAGAACAGCAGAAGCATTAATCTGTTGTGGCTGCGTGCACTACAAGATATTGACAATTTGAGTGATTGGGCATGGGGCGCGATGAGACTTGCTTTCCTATATGAGCAGCTATCTCTTACCTCCGACTCATTTTTGGCCTCATGTGGTGGTTACATGACCTTGCTTGTGGTAATAATTGTTTTCCTTCTTTTTTACTTATTAGATCGTAAATGTATAGTTGTTTGTATAATATTCGTGATGATACAAATTTGTTTCATTGTGTTTTGCAGGGATGGGTTTTTGCACACTTCAGGAACCTCCTTCCGAGGATTCCTAATGAAGATTACGACCCTGCTATTGCCCCGCTTGTGAGTCAATGAAAACTTACCAGAGGCTTTACTGATCCTGGACACTACAGAGATGTCATTGATTTGTTGGAGCATTCTCATGTCATCTGGAGGCCGTATGAGAGACGACGACACATTACGCCCTTTCAGAACATATGCTGGTACTCTAGACGGATCATGGTCGACAAAGACATGAGGGTCCGTCACTTGCCAGAGCGGGTTCTTAGGCAGTACGGGTATGTCCAGACACGGCCCAGACCTCCTACACACATTTTGCGTCTTGCGGCAGAGGATGTGGCTCAGGCTTTCATGGAGTTTGCTCTGCATGTCCTCAGCCTGCAGTAGATGGCTGATCTGGTTCCGGATGGTGAGCCGTGGACTCATTTTAGGGGGTACATGAGATGGTTCATTAGGGTATGACATCCTATCCTGAACCCACCTGCGGCCATTCCTGACTACATAGCTGATGCCCATCCTCGTCCTGTCCCTCCTTACGAGGAGGTTCTTGTTGAGCAGCAGTGGGCCATAGATCCTCCTGACCCATACCAGGTCATCAACAACATCAGAGCTATATTGGACGGTGCAATGGGGCATCCTGATGTGTTTCATAATCTAGAGGAGGTTATTCGCTTGATGCAGGGCATACAGTCTGAGTGAAGCATGCTGGAGCAGATGTCGGCTCCGCGGAGGAGGAGTAGGAGTCCACGGGGTGGACCATTATGACTTTTGTGTAGTTTTTTTATGACATTTTGTTGGATTTGGTTGTAATCCTATTACATTTGCGCTTTTTGGCGTTTTTATGACATTATTCATTATTTTATTCCGTTGTTTTATTCCGTTATTCCGTATTTTTATGGCATTATTCTATTGCGTTTTTAATTATGAGTTAATGTTTGATTGATTGAATGCTTGAATGAATGATGAAAAATGTATGCAAATGCCTGAATGTATGAAAGAAGGATTGAAAAAATGAGGGAAAATTGAGGTTTCTGCCTCTTCTGGTTTTCTGCACAGACTGGGCGTGAGTTAACTCACACAGTGTTTTACACTTGCGTGACTTAAGTCATGCAACGTTAGTTAACTAACACAGTTTTACACATGCATTAGTTAACTAACGCAGGGGTATTTTAGTCAGTTTAACTGGGTGGGAGCGAAATGTGCTAGGAGAAGAGCAGAAATCTCAATGTTATGGTACATGCGCATTAGCTTTGAAGGGTACCCAAATCCAGTTAAGGATTGGGTTGTGACACAGTCTTGAACACTTATGTCATTCACGTAGAAATTTTTTATATTTACAAAGCCATCACAAAGTCATGTATAAGTGCAAAGAATTTCTAGATAAACTTGATTTTCTGCAGATAAACTTAAAAGCTAGAATACAAACAAACAATTTTTAATTTGTCGTCCTGCATGTAGAAGTAGTCAAACTATTAATATTTTCAAACATGGCCATATTAAGGGAATGTTTATTAGTAACAACATTGTTCTTTTGTATCACGAGTGGTATGTAGCATGCCTTATTCTTTGCATCTTCATAATCCATGAAAGGTAAAAAGTCATGTTCTCATTAAAATTCAAAGCTGGAAGACATTAAAATTTGTGTTAATTTTTGATTGGGCCTCTTTGAGTTTGAAGTCACATTGTATCAGTAAGTAACAAACTTTTCATTATATTAAATATCATTAGTATTTCAATATTATTAACCGTCCTGGTCATTAATATTTGAAAATCATGTGTCTAATTCAATCAACCACTTTGGCTGAATATTCTGCATACCAAGTCAAGGAATAAAACAAAAGCAATGCCGCGTGATAAGAACTAAACCACCTCTTTAAACACGGAAAACAATTGAAGTGTGACTCATTTCTTGTCTTCCGTAGAAACTTAATCATGGAACTTCACAACCACATTCTTCACTTTACAGTTCTGTTCCTATGTATGTTTCCTCAGTCACTCAACTGCCAACAAGTATACCTCAGTAACACTGTCTTTGACTGCACTAACACCTCTTCTGTACCAAAAGGATACCTCTGCAATGGCCTTAAAAAATCATGTACTTCCTTTTTAGTTTTCAAGTCAAAACCTCTCTATGATAATCCTACAAAAATTGCCAACCTTCTTCGCTCTGAAGCATCGGCCATAGCCTCAATCAATAAGATCCCTATAAATGAGAAGATTCCTTCAAATAAATCAATCATTGTCCCGGTCTTCTGTTCATGTGATGGAAATATCTACCAGCATAGTACATCTTACTCTGTAAAGCAGAATGATACTTACTATGAGTTGGTAAAAGAAACTTACCAAGGCCTTACAACCTGCCAGGCATTGATGGGTCAGAACTACTATGCTCCTGTCTTAATTCCACTTGATGCTGAGCTTACAGTTCCAATACTATGTGCTTGTCCTACAGTAAACCTGACGGCAAAAGGGGTTACCTCCTTACTAGTTCACATGGTGAACTATGGTGAAACGGTTAAGTCGATAGGAGAAGCTTATGGTGTTGATGAACATAGTATGCGAGAGGCCAATGAGTTGTCAGGGCTGCAAAGTGCAAACAGCAGTGTGATCCTCTTTGCATCGACGCCTATACTAGTTCCTCTGAGACGCAAGAATTGTAAAGAGAACTCAGATAGATTCTATTGCAAATGTTCTGAGGAACAGCATGGAGATGAAAGCTCCAAGGGGATCTACTGTGACGAATCTCCTAGACGAAAAGTTCCTGCAAAATTGGTTGCTGCCTCAGGTATATTTGTCTACTCTAAACCATCTTCAAGAACAACTTTAAAAAAGTATAGGTTTTCGTGAAATAGTGGATTTTACATTTTAGCATAGCTAGTTAGGTTTGAAATTATGGGTTTTAGATAAAAGAAGAAAGTTAGGAAGATATATAATTATAGTGAAATTTACTCAGTACTAACTTGATACAAAATACTAAACTCTAACATCTATTTACAGAAACACATAGAATCAATCCTACATAAATAGGAAAATCAGAAAATAATAAGTAATGTAAAAATTAATCCTAAGAAATCATCTAAAATACGCTAAGATTATACACTGATCCTAGGAAATAGTCTAACATGCTCTAATATAATATCAAAGATATTATAAGCTGTGTTTTCTTATATTCTAATAGCTAGTAAGGATACAGGTAGTTAAATAAGGCTAGAATGTTTAAATGTAATGCCTTAGCTAACTGCAGACATGATTTTATAGACTAATGAATAAAAGTGATGAGTTGATGACATCTTGCAAGGCTTGTAGTGAAATAAACATAGTACTTTTCTGTTTGCTATTGAACATAAGGATGTTTCTTGCTAGTCACTGCAAACAACTGAATTTGAAAAAATAACTGTGTATTTGCAGGTATGGGAATTGGTACAGTCTTCCTGTGTTTGTTTCTTTTGAGTTACAAATTATATCAACACATAAAGAAAAGGAGAGCGAGTACTCATAAGGAAAAGTTATTCAGGCAAAACGGTGGTTACTTGTTACAAGAGAAGTTATCGTCTTATGGAAATGGAGAAATGGCAAAGCTTTTTACGGCAGAAGAGCTGCAAAGAGCAACAGATAACTACAACCGGAGTAGATTTCTTGGTCAAGGTGGCTATGGCACGGTGTACAAAGGAATGTTACCAGATGGAACCATTGTTGCAGTTAAAAAGTCAAAAGAACTGGAAAGGAACCAGATAGAGACTTTTGTCAATGAAGTGGTCATCTTGTCACAGATCAACCACAGGAATATTGTCAAACTCTTAGGCTGTTGTCTTGAAACAGAAACTCCATTACTAGTTTATGAATTTATTCCCAATGGAACACTTTCCCAACATATACATAAGAAAGACCAAGAGTCCTTCCTTTCATGGGAAGACCGCCTGAGAATTGCATGTGAAGTTGCTGGAGCAGTGGCATATATGCATTTTTCGGCTTCCATTCCAATCTTTCACAGAGACATAAAACCCACAAACATACTACTAGACAGTAACTTTAGTGCTAAAGTATCTGATTTTGGGACATCAAGATCAATACCACTAGATAAGACTCACCTAACCACATTTGTTGGTGGAACATACGGGTACATAGACCCTGAATATTTCCAGTCCAGTCAATTCACTAATAAGAGTGATGTATACAGTTTTGGGGTCGTGCTTGTAGAGCTCATAACCGGTAGAAAGCCTATTTCATTCTATGATGAAGATGACGGTCAGAATTTGATTGCACATTTCATTTCAGTGGTGAAGGAGAACCAAGTTTCTCAAATTATAGATGCCAGACTGCAAAAGGAAGCAGGGCAAGACACCATTCTTGCCATTTCAAGTCTTGCAAGGAGATGCTTGAGACTTAATCATAAGAAAAGACCAACAATGAAAGAGGTTTCAGCAGAATTAGAAACACTGAGAAGGGCACAAAGTTGTTTTGAAATCAACCATGATCATGATTCTTCAACAAGTGATGAAGAATCATTTGGGCACGTAATTAATGACACAACAGACCAAGAATCCAGAGATGAAAGCACTTTATTTTCCTTACAAATAGAATCCACGTCCTTCTGAAACACCGGATTGATACTCCTCTTTTGCTATTGTCATTGACTCCCAAGCACGGACATAGACACGGACACTGAACACAACACTGACACGTCGACACCTATAAAATTTTGAAAAAAGGATACAATTCAATGTAATCACAATTGTCGGTGACGTGTCGGTGTTGGACACGACACGTGTCGGACACTGGGACACGCCTTCAATCACAAGTGTCCGTGCAACAGAGCTCCTAATAGACACCTCAAGGTATCCCTATAGCTTAGGCCCTTTAGGTCCGCTATGGGACTAATTCTCGAGTTGGCGGTGGGACATCCAGTTTTTTATACGCATGGTTGGGCTACCTTATACTTGATTCATAATGTTTTGTGCTGGATTTTCAACATATGAATGAAGATGTATCTATACCAAAGATGTCTTAGGATAAATGACTTATATTATTTAGCTCGTTTAAAACAAATATTGGATAAGCAATTGCTTCCTCTGTCTCATAATAATCATCAGTTTTGCACTTTTTTCTGTTTTAAAATAATTGTCACTTTAAGATACTAATATAACATTTTATTATTTTTCCACTCATATATCCTAATTTATTGAATTTCACTCTATTTGACTATAATTCATAAAGGTATTTAAGTAAATGATGCTAGTTTTACCATTAAAATCAACTAAACCAGTTATTTCCTTAAGAAACATGTACCATTCAAATGTGACAATTAAATTGAGATGGAGGTAGTTGTTGTTAACTTGTTAGGTTAACTTTTTGCTCAAACCAACTGAGTTACCCAACCTCTTCAAGCCTTGTATCAACTTAAAATTGACATGAGCATGTTGTGTTTTCCCCTCATCATCATGTACACAATAACCAAATTGTGCATTAAATTTCATAAATTTCTTCCTCAAATCAAAATACACATAAGTACTAATCATTTGCAAATTGCAACCCATGAAAATTGAATTGAAATTCAAAACCAACGCTCACTAAGCAGGTCACATAATGAAGACCACATATAGAAACTTCTAATCTTAATCTAAAAGACTATGAAAAATTGACATAAAACACGTTACAGTTTATGAATATGAAATTGATTATCCTAAGTTACAGGAACGAGATGGGAGGAGACAAAAGTGAAAGAGGACGCGAATGCCATACGTGAACAGCAGGTGCATCTGTTGATGATGCTACGCACAATTGTTGAATGAATTGATTGGGTTGTGACTTGTGAGAGTATAAAAATATAGGCTTAATTGCATTTTTCCCTATTTTTGCTAATTGTACGATTTTGCACACCCTCTTTTTTTTAGCGATTTTGCACCTTATCCTTTTGCCCCCTTTCTGATTTTGCACCCCATCTTTGTGTTCAATTGCACTTTTGCCCCCTATCTTTTTGCTAATTGTGCGATTTTGCACCCTCTCTTCTTTTTTTTAGCGATTTTGCACCTTATCTTTTGCCCATTTTCCCCTCTTTAAATGATGATTTGGAACAAAACACAATTGGCAAAAGATGGGGTGCAAGATCGCTCAAAAAAAAGAAGGGGTGCAAAATCGCACAATTAGCAAAAGATAGGGGGAAAAAGTGCAATTAAGCCAAAAATATAAGGTGTTTTTCCGGAATGCAAATCTGAGTTCAACTTCCTTTGAAATAATCTATGAGAATGTTTGCCTTGACTTAAATGCATTTTTTGTTTCTTTCCTATTTTTATCAAATAAATTAAATATTGATCTTTCTATTTTAAAAATTGATTTTTTGTCCCCTAAGTTTCATTTTCTTCTCAATTTTGATATTTCATCTTTTTTTTTTTTATCATTTTCTTATTTTGGTTTTCCGTCATGTCTTTGAGTCATGGACCAAAATTTTATTTTAAAAAAACTATAGGGGATCATACATACAGGCATATGTAAGTTTTTTAAGTTTTAAATAGATCATTATTACTCTTTTAAGGATTTATTTTAAACTTAAAAACTTCGAATAGATGCATTAAATTAACAATTTAAAGTATCTATTTAAACTTAAATAAACTTAAAGAACTTATTGTAATTAAATTTAACAAAACTTAAAGGAATTATTCGAAACTTAACAAACTTAAAGGATCAAAAGAGGTGTTTAGTCTTAAATGTATTTAACTATTGCAACTTTTTAAATATATATTTTGGAAATTTTCTCGCTAATTGTAGTAAACTAATTTTCTTTAATAGATTTTATTTTAATTTTACAGACTCTTTGATCTTTATATTATAGTCTATTTTATTTGAAATCTATAAAGTGTTGTCTTTTTTATTTATAGTGTTTTTAGTCTTACGTTTAGATTTTCATTTGTGTTTTTTTTTAAAAAAAAAAAAAAAACAGATGTTCGTTGCTTTTTAAAATAAACAGATGTCAATTCAAAAATTCAAAACGGATTATTAGAATGTCATCCCTTTAAAATTAGTTTCCGGCCACATTAATTAATATTGGATCGAAGAAATATGAAAATTGTTTTTCTCCTTTTTAAAATTGCTCATTCCATTTATTCAACGGGTGTTAACTCACGCTGCCATTTTTTAGATCAATTCAATCATTTTTTATGTCAAATCAATCAATCTTAAAAGTGTTAGCATAAGTTAACTACCTTTGAAAAACGTCGAACATGAATTAACTCCCGTTGTGTTAAGGGAATGAAGAATTTTGAAAGGAAGAAAAGTAATTTTTAAGAAATGAATGTTTGTTTTTAGCGTAGGGGGAACCAAAAGTGACTTTAAATACATGAAACTAATTATTACAAGTTTTGGTGATACATGTCAATTGTAATCGATCGACTTCATATTTGATTTTAACTTGAAAATAAGATTTATAGCTTTTGACTCGAAACATGATTTTTATATTTAAATTTAGGCTTAAACACAAGTTTACAAAAGTAGTAATTTTGGCCCCTTTTAAAAAATTTGGCAAAAGTGACCCCCCATGTTTACCCCCTTTTACAAAACCTCAATTTTGACTTGGTCAATCCTACGTGTGATGCCAACTATGTATTTTTTGATTAAAAAGAAAAGGAAAGAAAGGAAAGGCACGTGAGTTCCTTCTTCTTCATCCATTTTTTTTTAAAGAAAATCCATAATATCATTATGTCATTCAAACATAAACCCAGAATTAACAAACCAAAAATCGAGCAACAATAAATTAACAAGAAAAATTCAAGCTAGAATTAACAAAATCGAGCAACAACATAAACCCATAATTAACAAACCAAAAGTCAAGCTAAACACTACTTCACAAACAATAACTAACAAACCAGAATTAACAAACCACTGATTCAAGTTAAACCTAGAATTAACAAACCAGAAATCCAACGACACCATGATAGTATTAATGTTTAGAACAATAGATTTTCATAGATAAGAAAACACTGCAAGCTAACTAAATTGAACCTTCCAACAAATCTACCATTTTTCCTTTTCATGTTTACAATAACAAACATACCTTGTAATATTGTACAGATAAGAACACAACTGCTGGACCTTCCAACAAATCTACCATCACGTTTAGAAGGAAAATGACTTGTGGCCATTGCTAACATTAAACAGAAATTTCCGGCACGGTGGTGATGTTTCCCGTTGCGGTGGTCGCCGGAGCAAGGTCAAACACACATGATTTTTCTTGATAGGTTTTGTAGGGAATACGAAGAAGAGTACTTTTATGATGGTAATTTGTCGAAAAACAATTTGTGGTGGTCAAGATCTAACAATAAAGATGGCGGTTTGAAACTCAAATATCTCCGATAAAAAAAAAAATAATGATGAGATTGAGAAGGAAGAGATGATGAATATTGTGTATTTTGTTTGATAAACAGTGGGTAGAGGCACCACGGTGGTGGTAGAAAAAGGGGGCGGTGGATTAGGAAAGAAGGAAGAGGAAACAAGAATGGGGAGGAAGAGAAAGAATGGGGAAGAAGAGAGAAAATCACGTGCCTCCCTTTTTTCTTACCTTTTTTTTATTTTTTTTAATTCTATAAATACACGCGTGGCTTTTTCTTTTTTTTCTAATTCAAAAAATACACAGTTGGCATGACACGTAGGATTGACCAAGTCAAAATTGAGGTTTTGCAAAAGAGGGTAAACATGGAGATCATTTTTGCCATTTTTTTTAAAACGGGGTCAAAATTGCTACTTTTACAAACTTAAGGGGTAAAATGTACGTTTAAGCCTTAAATTTATTGTTTAATTTTTTCATGTGAATGCGTTCAACCAAAACAACTCATTTTGAACTAAAATTAATTTTACATTATCAATTCAAAATAAAGTTGTCACCTCAAAATTAATCATTCACTTTAGGCAACTAATTTAGCAGCCGTAGAGGATTTGAATGCATAACCCAAGCATCTTTGAAAAAATGAGTATAATCTTCTCTTAATAAATAAATAATAGCTAGATAATGACATAAGTGACAACAAACTTAGAAATTCCGTTTAGAATACTTGCGTCACATCAAGATAAATTAGAAAAAGATAAGCACGTTATGCTATCCCCTTAGTTGCAGCTCATAAAGGAAGCTTTAACTTCAAACGTGGTATGGAGAAAAGTCGTTATTTCAGAGCTGACCAATAAGCTAGTAACAATTCATTCATAACAAAAATGGAGGTCAACTTTTTTTTACATAATCTTGAGTGATGTAGACTTGAGTTTGGAACAAGTAATTGATCATTTATATCTTATGATTTGGTATGCTGAATATTCAACCAAGGATATGGTTTGACCAAAGCAATTCAACATTTGAATGAAAAGGTGTTTAGTTACAATAAAACTTTGCTACATAGTGTGTCACATTCTTGACCTGTACAGGGATAAAAATGACTTAGCTAACATGTTAAAGTTGATGCAACTTTGACTAATACAAATCATTATAATTGTCAATGAATCAAGGGTGATATAAACATGAGGGTAATAATATGAATACCTTGGATCTTAAACTACACCTCAAAATTGAAGTGCAACTCATCAAACTCATGAAGTTTCTTTATCTTTACATTCTCTTATGTATGTTGCCTCACTCAATCAACTGTCAACAAATATTACTTAACACCACTGTCACTGATTGCTCAGGCACCCCTTCAGCACCAAAAGGATACCTATGTAATAGTCCTCAAACCTCATGCAATTCATTCTTAACTTTCAGGTCAAAACCTTCTTATGACAACCCTACAAGTATTGCTTACCTTCTTGGCTCAGAAGCATCAACCATAGCCTCAATCAACAACATCTCAAGAAATGAAAAACTTCCAACCAATAAAACAATCATTGTCCCTATCTTCTGCTCATGTTCTGGAAATATCTACCAGCATAACACTCCTTACACTATCAAAAAAGGTGATACATACTTTCACTTGGTAAATGAAACTTACCAAAGCCTCACAACATGTCAGGCTTTGAAGGGTCAGAATTATTATGCTTCTGAAAACATTGCAATTGGTGCTGAGATAACAGTTCCAGTACTTTGTGCTTGTCCTACAACAAAACAGATGGAGAAAGGGATCACTTCCTTGCTGGTTTACACAGTGAACTATGGAGAAACTGTTAAGTCTATAGGAGAGGCTTATGGTGTTGATGAACAAAGCATACTAGAGGCAAATGAGTTGCAACCAAGTGAAAACAGAAGTGTGATTCTCTTTGCGTTGACACCAATATTAGTTCCTCTTAGAGGCAAGAGTTGCAAAGAGGATCCTGATAGTTTCTACTGTACTTGTTCTCAGGGAAGGCTTGCAGATGGAAGTTGTAATGAATCTCATGGTCAAGAGTTTCCTGCCAAATTGGTTGCTGCATTAGGTAATATTGCACTAAAATACCCTTATTTAATTTCTAGTATTTGTAATCAATTGTAATAGAAATTTCTAAGTTCTTTGTCACAACTAAGGGTATAGTTGAGAAATCACTAACTAGACATTGGATTTCTAAGGTATCAATAGTTTTGAAACAAAAGGAAGTGATAGATTAGAAAACAAATTAAGCAGTGAATTCATGCTAGTGATTTCTAAACATGTAATAATAAGACTAACATCCTCACCAGCCCCTTCCTCCCCTCAAGACTCCGGCGAACTTTTAGCCAAGAGATATTTAAATTAACAACCAAGAGTACTTACACTCGGTCATTGCATCAAATCAACTGACGACTAAGATTTCGCTGGTTAGGCAAGATGGACTGCAAGTAAAATGGAGACGTTTGTTACTAGTTCCAAGTCGGTAGTAATTGGTTCTCCCTTAAATTTTAAAAATGTCTTTATGTATTTGCAGGTGTTGGCATTGGTGCAGGCTTTCTGGTATTGTTTCTGCTGGGTTACAGGTTATATCAATACATAAAGAAAAGGAGAGCGAGTGTTCGTAAGGAAAAGTTATTCAGGCAAAACGGTGGTTACTTGTTACAAGAGAAGTTATCATCTTATGGGAATGGAGAAATGGCAAAGCTTTTTACAGCAGAGGAGCTCCAAAGAGCAACAGATGACTACAATCAAAGTAGGTTTCTTGGTCAAGGCGGATATGGCACAGTGTACAAAGGAATGCTACCAGATGGAACCATAGTCGCAGTTAAAAAGTCAAAACACCTTGACAGAAACCAAATAGAAACGTTTGTCAACGAAGTAGTCATCTTATCTCAGATCAACCACAGGAACATTGTCAAACTTTTAGGTTGTTGTCTTGAGACAGAAACTCCATTACTTGTCTATGAATACATTGAGAATGGAACTCTTTCCCAACATATCCATGGGAAAGACCGTGATTCATCCCTTTCATGGGAAAGTCGCCTTAGAATTGCATGTGAGGTTGCCGGAGCAGTGACATATATGCATTTCTCAGCTTCTATTCCAATTTTCCATAGAGACATAAAACCAAGTAACATACTCCTAGACAATAACTATAGTGCCAAAGTGTCTGATTTCGGAACATCTAGATCAATTCCATTAGATAAGACTCATTTAACCACAGCAGTAGGAGGTACTTTTGGGTACATGGATCCTGAATATTTTCAGTCAAGTCAATTTACAGATAAGAGTGACGTATATAGTTTCGGTGTGGTGCTTGTTGAGCTTATAACCGGTAGAAAGCCGATAACATTCAATGATGAAGATGAGGGTCAGAATATGACGGCACATTTCATTTCAGCGATGAAGGAGAACCAACTTCCTCAAATTTTAGATAACGCATTGGTTAATGAAGCAAGGAAAGATGACATTCTAGCTATTGCAAATCTTGCAATGAGATGTTTGAGACTTAATGGTAAGAAAAGACCAACAATGAAAGAGGTTTCAATGGAATTAGAAGCACTAAGAAAGGTACAGAGTTCCTTACATATCAAAGATGATCAAGAATCACCAAGTGATGAACAATTACTTAGGCATACAACTAATGATACATTTCATGAGTCTACAGTGGAAAGCTTTTCGCTATCCTCGCAAATGGAGTCCACATACTTCTAAAACGCTAGATTGATACATATTATGCTTTGTTCTACATTTTCCACTTATAGACCAAGGTGTATCCTGGAAATGGCTGAGGTTACACATGACACTTTTTTTTTTAATTCCATATGTATATTATCAGTTTAAGTTTTGGCTACATCATGACAAAAATTGACGTAAGTATGTTCTTTTACCCCCAAATCTGCACATAGTTACCATAGTATACATTTCATGTTTTCTTTCCTCTCAAATAATTTTTTTTAAAATCCGGTATATCCGGCCTAATGACCGACTAATCCGAGAGACCAGTCTCATCGTTCACTAGAGGGCCGAACACATAAATTGGCACGGGAGCATTACCTTGAGAGGAGCACACTCTAAAGTCACAAGCCTACACTATAAGACCTTTCCCATTGGATTTCCTCACAAATAAATATTAATCATTTGGGATTGTTAAGATTTAGATTAGATCTTGATAAAAACTCTGTTTACAAGGACTCTTATTGTTTATTTATACATTAAACTAATACTAGTACAATAGTAAAGCATATACTAGTACTAAATTAAACATGACATCCAATTTGCATAACTAGTGTCCATTGTCAACTAATTTCCCCAACTTAAAATTTGACTTTGTATCATACTTGCAATGCAATAAATTTAGGATCCAAGTCTTCAAGCAAAAAACTAGTTAAAAGACAGGAAGGAAACAAATTGCTAATACTAACGTAGCAATAACATATAAAATACATGCTTCATGATACCAAGAGATCATAATACAAGATAGATTTCAGCAAAATGGTAAATAAGAATATTTCACAATCAAATTCTTCTAGTTTATTATCACTAGTCATCTTAAGCATGCTCAGTGCCATCAGGGAGTGAAAGCAGAGACTCTGTATACACTGTCATTTGCGATCTTTTAAAGTAAAATTCACCATAGGAGTGATACTCTAGCAGTTGTCCATTGTCATTAAGCTTCGCTAATCCAACAGCAGCATCTGGTCCAACTATATCACCACAACTTGTAAAGCATATTGGGGAAAAATTCAGAGTGGGAGAAAAAGATAATTCTAGAGTCTTAGACCAAGATGAATGCACTTTGTATTCTTGCATCACCCATATCTTAATTTTAGACCTCTTCACATTCCATACGCTGATAAGTCCGCCAAATACCATCAAATCACAAATTCTAAGAGAGTGACCACTATAAAAATCATCTGGAAGAGCTATCTCTGACATTGTCGTTTCCTTTAAATCATAGGTAATAATAACATCACTTTTGGTCTCATAATTATGAACCAGCCAATGAATAGAACCATTCAAGAACGACCCGACTATGGGACCAACTTCATAGCCTGCAGTCTTCCTATAAGGCAAATCAGAAGCAGCCTGTTTCCACTTATTCGCTCTCAATGAGAAAATCTCCAAGTCAATCGATCTAGTATCCCTCATGTAATTGTATTTGATGGACCCCAAAACTACCATGTAATCATCGCTTGACATGTCGTATCCGAAACCATGGAGCAACTTGAAAGTAAATTTATTGGAATTGGACACAGGTATTTTTTTGTGGCAAAGGTGGATGGATTCCATATGTAGGAGTTACTGTAACTCCGCAAAAACAGAAACCCTCTACAGGAACCTCCAATTTCAAAACCATATCCGGGGCGAAAAAAATCAAGGCTTAGTGAAACAAATGCAGAATCATTGTAAGGAGATGCATTAAAATCTATTGATAGGGTTTTTTTAGGATCATCATGATTTATGGACAAAAGTTTATGTGTGGGTGATGCGGCAAGTTGAAAATGCGAAGAGGCAAAATGGGGATCAGAGATTAGAGAGAGCCATGACTTACAGACACTCTTGCAATGTAGTACAGACTTCACCGGCAACCTCAGCAGGATTTCGGTTATCAATTCTGCAGGGAGATGCACGCTCTTCTTCGTCATCGGTCATAAATTTCAAGCAATGACGTAGCTTAGATAAACCCTAGTTAGGGTTTTGTTTAATTTTGTGAAAGAAGGAACGATGGGACTGCGGAAATTATACCCTATACCCATACACTTCATCCTTCACCCCAACAAAATATGAAAAATGCCAATTTTACCCTCTTTTTAATTTTGGCTTCACCCCAACAAAATGATTTCACGTGCATACATTTTTTTAGAAACTGAAGAATTCATTCAACATGTAAGCATCACAAAACTTCATTGCTTTGCTTTTGGAAGGATTCAATTTCCATCTTAGATTGTTTCTTTCAATGATTTTGATTCCATTCTTACCATTTACGTTTATGATCAAATTGGGAAAATTGAGATGTATTAGGTTAATAAAGCAAAGCCATGATATGTTGTCTTGTGGTACCAGAGACAAGAGAACAGGAGAAGAAATTTTGAGATGTATTATCACAATTCTTTTAACATGAAATAGCCAAAACTTTAATTTTCGGAAAACAATAGAAGAAATTTGTAACAAAAAAATAAAATAAAAACAAGAGTGGTAATCACAATTCAATTGATTGTTCTTCCAT
>Ga0315914_1004233_pt1 | contig 21507 bp, 10 predicted proteins | sample MpolenodulesMG_FD_203920 | JGI IMG/M metagenome (GOLD analysis project Ga0315914, IMG submission 203920) | Medicago polymorpha root nodule microbial communities from Los Angeles, California, United States - elongated nodules | ecosystem: Host-associated > Plants > Roots > Nodule | place: USA...
AAGAAATCATACAATGTGTACATGAAAATGACTTGTGTTGCTTAAATGTTTAGATGTTTGCATGTTTATGTTGTAGTTTTTTTTTTAGATTTAGGGTTTTTAAACTTTGAATTTGCTTGCAAGAAATGATACAATGTTACATGTAAATGACTTATGTTGCTTAATTGTGGTTAGATGTTTGCATATTAATGTTGTAATTTTGAGTTTTAGGATTTATATATAATTTGCACTCCAAGTGTTAGATGAAATGTTTGAATGAGTTTTTCAATGATTGTTTTTAATTTTTTACTGTGTAGATTAGAAGCAATGGCTGGGTGGATTGACGTTCATGCACAATTCAACGGCAGAGAACGATTGAAGGTTCAGTGCCTTGGTGTAACGTTAAGAGGTCTCAAGGATCAACTTAATGAATTCAACCAAGGAGTCAGTTGGGTGCGAGAGTTTTGTGCAAGGCGAAGAGCAGTAATCTTACAATTATGCAATATGGCCTTTACGTTCAGATTCATTAGTACCTTGCTTCCTTTTGATAGGGCGGAAGGTTGAGATAGCAGGTTAAATAGACTATTACCTTCTGAAACGTTTTCCTATTCCGTATGGTAAGTGTATGGATAAATGGAATTATGGACCTAACATTTGAGAGGATGACTTAGAAAACATAATCAGTTTATAGATTGGTCAAAAAACATAAGTTATAGAGAAATAAACGCAAATACTAATCACTACTGTTAAACAAGATTGATACAGTTCCTTGATCCTGTGTGTATATTTGACCAAACGAAAATTTTAAGCTCTTCCAAAATATGATTGTGATTAAATCCCACAAGACAATGCAAAGTTTTTTTTCGAAGGACCCACAAGGCGAAGTTGTTTGGTGGTGCAGTCAAGCATTGTTATTAACTATAATAACTTTTCATGGCTTACGTCTATGTCATGAGAGGGCAATGTCATAGTAAAGGGAAACAGGTTACAGACACATAACAAAATCGCTAGCTACCAGTGAAGATATCTCACATACTAACCAAAAGGGCGTCTTCTCAACGGCAGAGGAAGTCAAGGATAAGTTTAAAATTTACAAAATTAACACAATAGTTGCCTAAACAAAAGTATGAATGAATCTAAACTACTAAGGAAGATTTGCCAACCCCATATGAGAAAAGAACTTTACCTTCTCCATTTGAAACATTGGCTACCTTAGCAACAAGCATGTATATGTCCAAGAATGACACCAATTGCGTACCATTGGGATGCCAATGTTATAACATTGACCAATGAAGGTGTGCCACATATGAATTCACATGCATATCTTTTCTCTTTCCTCTTTAGACCCTCCTATGTGGCACACCATCATTGGCCAATGTTATATAACATTGGTATCCCAATGGTCCACAAGTGGTGGCCGATTAAGAATAACATTCTACAACCAGCTGTTTTATACAGCCTTCACACTAAGACATTAACTCATGAGGCAACTTAAGTTATAAATTTTAAACACAACCTTGCCATCTGAATGGACGCCAAATATAAACTAAGAGGGATCTTGCTCCCGTCTTCAATCTCATAAAAAAATCTTAACAAGTCAAAAATCACTAAATCACTAGACACTAAAGAGACATGTCCCAATTAATTAGCAGATGAGAAGTTTAAACTTAATACAGATTATAAACTTATTGTCCCAAGTTTTATGGGTATTCACTGTCTATGGAAATAAAACAGTTTCCACAACTTAATTTGAAAATCCCCAGTGATGTGACAAAACAGTGGATTTTCATTTTGAGGTCAGTGTAAAGCTATTTTACAACAACAGATATATAGTATAATATCTTGTTCCCAGAAGTAATGCAATTAAAAACAATGTCTTCCATACTTTAAATAATATATCACAGAAAATACCGAGAAAACTGGCAACTAACACATGCATATAATGAATACAAAACATCTTCAAATCTCATAGCAACTCAAAATAACAATCATAATTAAGTGCCAATTACAAAACATAATTCCAAGTCACAAAACCTAGGGTTTCTTTCAAGTTTCAAAAAAGTAAAAACAGAACAAAACGATCGTTGTTGATCTAAAGATCTTGAACATTCAAACCAGGAGGAAGAGATTGCTTCAACTTATCAGCTTTGTCAGTATCAAACACACAAAGTGTGTACAAATACTTTGAGCAACGAACCTTGAACTTCACAACATCCTTACTTCTCTTGATTTTCACGGATCGAGCATCCTTCCTACGCGCCGTCAAAAGAAAATCCTTGATCTCGTGAATCTGCTTCGCCTGAAAAAAAACAACTCAATACATGAAATTCAAATACGCAAAAATAATCGTCGTAAATTCATGATAACGATTCGTTTTTTGCTGCAAATTAACGAAAAAAATGGGAAGTACCATTGATGTGTTTTCTTGTGGCTGCAAATAGGGTTTCTTCCTCGCCTCCTTAGAAAATAAGCTTCAGAAATGGTTGTTAGTTCTTATATAAACCCTACTCGTTATCTCGGGTATCCGATTTTGACCTAAAGTCCAAAATGTAATTCATATGGGCCAACAAGGCCCAAATCTGTTCATCATTTAATAAAAGGAAGTTTCACCCCCACACCCCTACATTTATACTTTGACCCCAAATATGGTTTATAAAAAATGCGAAGGGTACTTTATAATTAAAAATGCGAAGGGTCTTGCTAACAATCTCAGAGCAATGGTTAAGGAAGTCAAAAGTAGCATGTTTGCATTGGTTTCAACAATATTTTGGCTTTTAAAAAGTTAAATTTATCACTTTTCACCATTTTTCAATACTATATTTTTATTTTTATCCCCTTATTCAATGCCTCAAGGGCAATGGTTAGCATTCTCCTTAAAAAAAAAAATATAGCAAATATGGTTTAACTCTGCACCAAAACTAAAAGTTTAAATCCCTTCAAAAAAAAAAGGTTTAACTATAAGTCTCTACTATCTAGACAATTTTTCCTCAAGGGAAAAAAGTCTCTAGATAATTTGATAACTTTTAAATAGATTCTTTTAAGTAGATTCTTAACTATTTGTAAAAAAAAAAAGATTCTTTCGTTACACTATTATAATAGAATGACCTGATTACAAAAATATATTGAATCAGAGACCTTATTACAATACTTTTTAGTTTATGAAACTGTTTAAAAATACCTATATAGTTTATGGATCTTTAAATTAATTAAACCTATAAAATTGTAAAATTTATAAAATAAAAAAATATAATTTGTTAAGGAAACCCAAAACAATTGATCTGTATTTGTTAATTTATTTGTAATTTATAGGTTTAAATAATTTTTTTGCTAGTATTAAATAATTTTATTGTACTTTTTTTTTGTTGTTGCTAATTTTAAATCCAAAAAAAATTATGCAAGGTCCTCGTGAGCTTAGCTCAGTCGGTATGGACAATGCATAATATATGCAAGGTCCAGGGTTCGAACCCCAACCACCACTCAAAAAAAAAAAAAATCCAAAAACAACCCACACAATAGTTTTATTTTAGTATTTTAGGATTTGCTAATATTAAAACGGATAGATTAATTTTATTTTAGATTTATTAAATTTTGGTTTTAGTAAAGTGGTTAACTAGCTCAACTAGTTTAAGACTATGTTGCACGAACACTTCTGATCGAAGACGTGTCATTATGTCCGACATGTGACGTGTCTAACACCGACACTTCTGATTAAGTTAAATTATGCCATTTTTTCAAAATTTTATCGGTGTTGTGTGTTCGTGTCAGTGTCGTATTCGATGTTCATATCTGTGTCTGTCGAGGTCCTAGTTCAAATCTAGATAAAGGAGAAAAAAGTAATCAAACAACTATTTTCAAACATATATCATTAAGAAAATGTTCAGAAATTTAATTTAATAATCTAACTTGAAGGTAGTTGACATCGTTTTTGTCGAGTGAAGCATATGCAATGGGTGTGTGATACATGAGTATAACAAGTCTTTTAGACATATTCTTTTTTTATAAAAAAAAATTGACATATATTTTTGTCCAAAGATTTAAGTGTGAATTTCGGTTTGTTGCTAACGCAGTTTTATAACATTATTATCTAATTTCAAATTTAACAACGGATTTATTACTTATAGGTATATTATTTTTTATCAAATGGCATACAAATAAACAAACAAACAAAACTAAGCTTTCAAGAAACTAACTCACATTGCGTCAGCAAGAAGAGTTGAAGAAAATTGAGTAGAACAAGATTGAAGAATGACAGCAGCCTGCATAAAAAAGACATCATTCTTAGCATACCAATCCGCACGAGCATTCCCTTCACGAAGAATGTGTGAGTAAAACTAAGATTTCAATCGTAAGATAAGTACCTCCTAATATTGAAAACCAATGGTGCATATGGCGAGTCAAGGGGTGGTAATCCTCCAAAAAAAAGTAACGTCAACTAAGAGTCTGATTCACAAATAATAAAACAGAAACCAGCATTCCAAGCCATATCTAAGTCGCGGTCAGTTGCCATTAGCTCTGCATTATTGTTTGTAGTGTGATCACAATAGCCAAAGCAGCCAAACAGCCACTCCCCACTAAAATTGCAGATGATTCCACCATAACCCGAAGTTCCTGGGTATATTTACTACTGATTAGTATATTTAAGTTTTACAAATTTTATGAGTACTTATGCAGAAAAATGGCACACAGGAGAAAATCTTACTGCACTCAAACATTTAAAATATTACTCATAATGTTTATTTAAGATGCAAAACATGTTTTGTATTTTATTCTTTTTATTCTATTACTGAATCAATTACTGAATCTATTTGAGAGCAAATTTGGCTCCTTTGATGGTGTAAAATGAATGGAATTGTATAGAAGAGTGTGGCACCATCCCATTTTTGTTTTCTCCATATTGGACTATTCTTTATCTTATTTAAAAAAAAACCAAGTTTCTTTTAATGATCAATCACTTTCTTCTTGTTACAATTATCTTGTTTTTGTTCTCTCTGTTTTTTTTTTAAATCTTGTTTTTGTTCTTTACTGCCATTATATTTCACCATCCTTTTATTCCTTGCAATTTCACAATTCTTGGATCAAAATTTCTAAATTCCAAATATACATGTAATTGCCAATGAAAAACATATAGAATGACTAACCATAAATTTGTGTAGTCATCAAGTGATATCAATTGCTAAGTGTGTTTGGAAACAGGTTGCTTTAAATTCAGCACAAGTGATACCAATGAAAAATCACAGTGATAGATTGCTCTAAATTCACAATTACGTTTACCCACCACTAAATCAAAAACACAGGTGCTAAATAGGTTGGTAAAAAAAATGGAGAGTTATCAAACAAACTTATAAACTAGTTCAATAAATTATAAGATATCTTCTTGACATTACCAAACAATTTCTCAGAAACTCAAAAGATATCTCATGTTAGGTAGTATTTTCATCACGATAATTGCTATATGTGCAATCTAGAGTAGCTATTTCGTCCACTAAGAGATTAAGGACCATATATGTTTCTTACTATCACATATAGTTCTATTTTTGCAACTAATTTTATCTACATAAATTGATGAATGTTTTAAATAACCAATAAATTTTAATGCATGAACCTAATAATTTTTAAGAATTATTTGTAATGCAGTAATTCCAAATATAAAATAAAGTCTAAATCAGCCATACACAGCGTGAATGAAACAGATCGGTAGATTGAGTAACTAATTTTAGTTGATCTTTAGACTTCTTTGATTTACATGTTATTGAGTCTCCTTTTGGAGAGCTTCAATGTCTAATTTTTAATGACATTTCTAGCGCTTACATGTCTCGGAATGTTCGTTTAATCGCTTAGTTTTTTTTTCTTTCTTGAGCTCTGTCCTCTTCTTGTACCAAAAAAATCCAAATCCAGCCAAGCACAATCCAATGAGGAGTAGAAACATCTAATTAATCAAGGGGAAAGTGATTGCATGTACCATAAATCTTTCCTCATTAAGATGAAGAAAGTTATGCATATCTGCATTATAGAGGCACATGCCTAAACTGTTCATGACAAAGAAGTGGAGATGGAGCAACAATTTTTACGGTAAAAACAACAATCGACACACGGTTTATGCACGTATTAAACAAGGTTGTCAGTTTGCTACAACTTTTTTGGTCAAGTTGTGGATGACAGAAAAAATATACCAGATACATAAGAAAGTGAAAGTGAGATTAAGATAAAATGCATCTTCAAAAATAAAGGGTGAGCTAGGAATTGTTGAATGCCAACCCTACCTTGTTTTATTGGTATTGGTGGATAGTGCTTTATCACCATTCCATACCCTTAATAAAGCTCAAAACTTAGGGTAACAACCCCACAGATATGCATATGTACTTAGAGTTACACAATTAGGCCTCCACTCATAAATTTTGAGTTAAAGAGTCACTTTTGAGCCTACAAAATATCCTTCAAATGTACCTTTTGTTAATTAGATAAATCTTTAAGTATGTTTTTCGTATGTAAGTTTGGTCTTTAATTGTATCGTCTGCAAGCAACTTTGATCTAAGAAATTACTAATAAAAAGATACATTCAATGATGTTTTCGCATTTTCGTTGACACATTAGGGGATTTTAGTGAAACTATATCCCGCATTAGGGGACAAAATGAATGTTTATTCTATAAATTTCCATGAAAATGTGTAGTTTTCTAATTAAAACCAAAAACAAAACATGTTTAAAGCTTGAAATCTACCTTCGTCAAGAAACAGATAGTGGTCATAAATATAAAGGACACCTTAGATAGGGGTGGCATCATGCTTTTTAGATTCCAAAAATGCTTAGTACGGTAAGGAATGGACAAACGTACAGCTTTAGCTTTGCCATTCTTGGAGCAAAGCAAAGCAATCACAAACCAAAGTGAAAGTGTGAATGGGCCAAAACCAAGAATAATACAAAGCATAGGCCACTTTCACATTAATTGAAGCACAAAAGTACTCTTTTTTCTCCTCCTTCGTATGTTCAGAGAGACACATCACATGGTTTTGGTGTCCTCTTCATGTTCTAAATGTCACATCAACCTTCTCAAAAAGTTTAACTATCAGAAAGGTCAAGAAACACAGCATCATCTTCAGTGTCATCTTTTATCACTTATCAACCACTTTCATCTTCATGCATGAAAGGTTTTACCAAACAATTACCACAGCAATCATCAAAGGTCAACAAATCCAACATCAACATTCAACACCATGCATGATCTATTATACTCTTCCACTATCCTTAATGTTCTTACATATCATTACACGTAAGAACATCATTTTTAAATTTTGGGATCATTCTTATAGAACAAATTCTTACATATCATTATCCACAATAAAACAAACTATTGAGTTCAATCACGAGATCAACTTAAATTAAGTTAATGAACTTAAGTTGAGTTCAATAAAAAAGGGGAGTAAAAATCCAACATGAGTTCTTGTAATGTAATACATGTCCCCAATGATTTAGCCATTGAAAGATAGAAATCGAGGTAACTTCAAACATAGAGTTCCAAAAAGTTACCAATATATTGTACAAAATACAATGAGAAGATGCCATATAGCTAAGTGTTTAGCTCAATAATTGTTTTAGGCAGTAAAAACTGGTAAACGAAAGGCTTATATCTGAGTAAGCTATAAACTACAACTAGGAACCACTTCCCACCCTTTTCAGAGGGTTTGAGAAGAGTAATAATAATACAAGAGAAGAAATTCACAGTATTTGTTGTCACAACATTCAGTAGTCTAAAGACCCCACAGTTGTTAGCCCGGTGCTTAAATTTCTTGAGTCCTCACGGCCAGTGTAGTCATCACAGATACCATTAGAGAGCCTCTGGGTTGGAGCTGAGTTCAGAAGCTCTAGACCATTGGTCCCCATTTGCTGCACTTCCTGAGGGGAAAGTATCTTGATGCACCATACACTATTTACAAATTCCCTGTCATCCAAAATATCACGCGACAACAAGTTAACAATGACGTTTATGTAATTCAGTGGTTAATAAAACTACCATTCGATTGAAAATAGATTCTCCAATTTATCTCTCTTTCATTATTAAAAAATAAAACAAAGAACAAGGCAAGGAATGTGGAGTACTTACGGCCATGGACCATCACCGAGGAGAAGAACATCATTCTCTTGATCAACAAATACAAGCTGCCAGCCTGATCTTACAGGGTCCTCCAACTCACCTTCAAGCCCAAACATACGAGCAAGCTCGCTGCGTAGCTCGGGGTAGTTGGAGAATTTGGTGATATCCAAGGATCTTCCGAAGGACCCTGACTTGTAAACCTGTGAATAGAGAGAAATTAAATTATCATGTAAAAATGCAGTACTTACAATAAGTTGTGAAATACAACAAAGTAGCAAAAGAGTGAAAATCAAAATGTTGGTTCAAAAGAGATTAATCCCAGCATAAAAAGCTCACCTTCACAAAGGTTTTGTTTTGTGGGTTTCCTTGACCTCCATTTTCTGGAGTTTGCATGAAGCCCGACTCACCAACGCCGTGTGTCAATCCAGGATTCAATGAAGAATCAGCACCTGTGGTATTCAAGTAGGTGGAAGATTGAAAAGGTGCAGTTGATGAGTCACAGTTGCTATTGACCCTCTTAAGGTTAGACATCTCATTGTAAACTAAATGTGATGAGGGCTCTATGTTAAAACCAAACAAAAGATGGTTTTGTGGATCGGTGTTCCCTTCTATAGCACACTCCCTACCAGGAAATGGGGGCAAGGTGATGGCATTTTGAGACATGGTAGTCTGTGACTGCCCTAGTTGCTCCACTTGAGGCAGAACATAATGAGATGCTCCTGAAGAGAGGAGAGGGTCCACTGCAACGCGCTTGGAGGGCCGTGCGGTTGAAGATTGAACAGGAACCCAAGAGTTTGATCTAGGAAAGTTGAGAAGGTGAGATGTTTCGTCATTGGAAAATGAACCTAACATATTGTGCAAAGGAGAAACTGGGTTCACATTTGAGTCAGAAAAGTTTTGTTGATGGCCAATTGAAGAAATGGCTTGCATGGGCTGTGTTGATTGAGATGGAGGTATGGAAACAAACTGAGACATTGTGGAGACGGCATTTGACATCTGTTGATGATCTACAACTTGTTGCTGCTGTTGTGATTGTTGTTGCTGCTGTTGTTGTTGCTGCTGATGATGATGATGTTGCTGCTGCTGCTGTTGTTGCTGCTGTTGTTGCTGCTGTTGCTGCTGCTGCTGCTGCTGCTGCTGTTGCTGTTGCTGCAGATGATAATTTTGATTGGTGAATGAGTGCTGATGCTGAAGAAGCTGCTGGAATTGTTGTGTTTGAGCCTGAGATTGAGATGGATGCTGACTTTCTTGATTCTTTGGAAAAGCCTGATGAGGTTGAGATTGCTGCAACATCTGATTCTGCATTAAAGCAGCATTACCATTGGAGAAATTCTGTGGCTGCTGAAATTGAAGCAAGGAAGCAGGATGCTGCTTAGAAGGATCTAAAGTCCTCATATCCTGAAGTGCAGCAGCTGCCATAGCTTGGTACATATCTGGTTGCAAATTCATCATGGACGGATCGAGCCTTGCCTGCATCCAAGGATTAACACCCATCCCTTGAAAATTAAGAGTCTGAAGCCCTCTATCTGCATCTCGAAGCCACAATAGGGGAGAATTCATGCCAAAATCATCATCCTTAAGGCCTGCTAGCATTAATTGGGAGGATCAATGAAAATAAGTAGATTAGTAAACGGAATAAATATCAGCATTTTTAAAGTTAAAGCTAGATTAATAGTTTATGGTCTGCTAGGATTTACATATTTGAGCTTATCTACTGGCACATGCACTTGTAAGACTGTTTGGGAGGGTTTGAAGAAATAGTTTATGACACGTCCATAAGTTGTTTTCAGCTTATTTCCATAAGCTCTCTGCTCCGGGACAGCGTATGAAAACAGTTTATGGCTTATATTGTAACAGTTTGACTTCACTTTATCTTTTGTTAAAGAAATAGCTTATACATTATGCTATAAGCATGTAATTAATTTTATCCAAACAGAGCCTAAATAGTAAGAAAGGTTCTTAAATATTTTTTGGCTTGTGGCAATATACATACCATGGAACGAAGGCAGTCCTGGAGGCCATGGTCTTTTAAGCCTAAGGGGGAACGGAGATGGATACATTGGAAAGGTTGTTAGTGGCTCAATTTCCCATAGAGACACTCTAGGTTGCCTCTCACCTGCTGTGGATTCATCCCAGCCAACCTACAACTCAAGTCAAAGCCACGATTAAAAATGTTAATTCAATCTTCAGTAAGACACAATTTTTTCGGAAGCAAGATATTATTGATGTTTTGTTTGGAGATACTAACAGCATTCAATTTAATGTTTATATAACATCAATGAAATATCATTATAAAGGATCCAATACAGACCTTCACTGAGCGCCAATGTGAATTTGGCCACCGGACAGAATCCAGGTCACTGATGCCGGTTATTGTTCCCATGTATCTGCAAGAGAATATATTAATATCACAAACAAGCATCACCAACTTGTAATTGACAATATCTATCCGCTCAATGATGAATTTAATCATGTCTTTATAGAATGCACGCTTCGGCATTAGAGGGTAGAATATGTATATATTCATATCTATATTCTTACTTTATCTCACTACAAAAAATTGTTGAACATCATTACAAAGACTAAATTTGAGTCAAAAGGTAAACTAGCGTGCAAGCAATCTGTTTATGACACGTCTAGATAAATGAGTAAATATGTGTTCGTAATTCTGTATCCTGAATTGAATTTGAGTAACGTAGTGTAGTCTATACTTGTGACAAGCACAAGAATTTTTCTATTAAATTAGGGTATGACTTATGATACTTGGAAAAGTAAAGCATGTTGATTTTAATAAATGATATTGCATATTAAGCTCTATTAATCAACATTTCAAACATAAGAAAGGAAAGCATTTCCACTATCATTTTCAACAATTATAAGAAACCTACCGCCGAACACTAGATTCCTCTGTTTCAAAAAGCATCCTGAAGCGCATACCAACTGAAACTCGAGTATGATATACAGCCTTAACATACTTCGCTAGGGGAATGACAAATTCTGATGGGCTAGCACTGAAATGTACGGGAAAAAAAAATGTCAGTTTAAGTAGCCATATTCTAACTTGGAACTAATAGAAATATATGATAGGTATACCGCGGGTTATAGAAAATGGTGAAACGACTGTTTGTTGCGGCTGCATGAGCTGCAGCAGCAAGCAGCCCCAGGTGCATGCTATCACTTGACAACACTGATGAAGGCATCATATGTTGTGGTCGACTAGCACGCCGAATGCCAAGAAGCAACTGATTTTTTTCATTCCTGCCAAAGAAAAGAGCACCATAAATCACACCAATTATATAATATCACAATTAACTATGCTTCACAAAAAATCATAAAGCCTAGATTAGGAAAGCTAAGAAAATAAAATGTAACCACACTACAATTGCAACCAACCCATTGATGGAACATTGGATCAACATATGAACAAAAACATACACATACAATATCATAATAAGACTTATCCTATATTCTTCTGAATGGCAAAATGAATTACAAATTACATGATCTGTTTCAGAACTGAAACAAGTCAATCAACCACTTCACTGCCAAAGGTTAAAATTCAGACATACATGATCAAAAAACTACTTACCATATAAACAGCACTGAATCACCAGCAACAAGTCTTTTAGCACTCACAAAGACACTCCACCCTGTTGTAAGCAAATGCCTCTTCGGTTGGCCTGGAGAAAAAAGACGCCAAATTTAAACCTTATAAACGGAATATGAACTTATTTTCACCGCCAAGTAATAAACATGAAAAGCTTCTAATTGAAGTAAAAATATAAAAATAAAATAAGTGGCTGCTGAATCTCAGATTTATAACTTACCACGGAAGATATGTTTGAATTTCCAGTCATTACCATGCAAATCCCTTGCAATCAACTCTTGAGCAGGAGGCTGTTGTGTAAAGTCCTGTAGGTCATAATTATGAAGTCAAGTTAAAAGATTTGATGAACATGTTAACTACTATTTACAGCATAACAGTGACAAATGTTACCAATGGAGGAAAAACTTTTTCAGCTGCCCGGCGAGGAACAGAGAAACCTCCATGAGTGCTTGTATCACTTGCTGTCAAAATTTTGCAGAAGTAGTTTGTTGGCTGTTTATTTGCGGTTCCCAACTCTGCAGGAAGATATGCCTCCTTTTGCTCTTCCTGAAATCATTGTAATAGCCAAAAGTTAAAAAGTTGAATGTAGCCATATAATCCAAATATCTAGGTTCCGTTAAGAAATGGAATCATACAGGATTTAGAGGTTGCAAGGTCATCTGTGCATACACTTCATCTGTCTCTGTATCTGCCTGAATCCAAAAGAAATGAACAAATTATTAAGGAAAAAGAGTGCTGGAATAAGAACATGTGAGTATGAAACAAGGAAACAAAAAAAAAGTCTTATGACCGTAAAAGATTAAATAAATGAATAAACAAGCCTTACATGCATAGTCAGATTATGAAGTTGACAAATAAGTTGGGGAGGTAAGCTTGGATTTGGGATATAAGTATCAACTTCCCTGTTGGTAGATACAGCAACCTGAGCAGAAAATTGCAGATTTAGACCATTTACGCACATAGTTTATGCAGAAAAAGAACATATAAGTTTTCAAAGACACAAATCGAACACATAAAAAGCCGATCCATGTGCTGATTTCAGGGAGGGAGGTAGAGAATAGGGAAAGTCAATTCATTAACCTGCAACAGTTAGTGTTTGTGCTTAGGAGTAAGTTAAGCATTAGTATAAACACGGATCAATTTAGTGGAAGCATAAAGTCAATTTTCTTATTACAACCCATTGCTTGCATGTTTGGAATCACGGCCAGTTTGACAAAACCAGGTGGTATCGTGATCTTCTTGTAACTCCAAAGTGTAGCTTTTGCTAAAATCAAGCACACTGTAATTCTGCCAAACTCAGCGTCAATCCGAACATACAAATTAGCAGCCCATTGCATCACAAAGACACAAATCAAAGACATGAAAAAGGAACCAATTATTATTACTTTTTAAAACACCGTGGTTTGAAAAACAAATATTGAGAGCGCTTCAACAGTAATTTTTCTCTAGGACAAATCTAACACCATATCTGACTCACCTGTTCACTGTGACCTTGTGGAAAGTAAACCACACGGCTTCCATCAGCTGGCAAACAAACAAGAGGACCAGCACAAGCATGCCAAAGTTCTGAATCTAGAACCCGCTTTTCTCCTACAAAAAATGCATCATAATTCATCAATATGAAATAAAAACTTCATAACTTCCACCTTAAACCCTCAAATGATAAAGGAATTTTGGCAAGATCTTAAAAAAACAAAGTAACACCACCATATTATTAGGCATACAAATTAATATCCTCAGCAGTAATCTAAATTCTAAATCTAAAAGATGAATAGAACATTCTAATCCCCAAAATGAAAAAAATTGTTACCAAAAAGGATTAAGAAAGTGAAATGGAAGAGAGTAAGTAATTGCAAACAGAAATTCAGCTACCTTCTTGAGGTGGAGGACTAAACCCAGCTGAAGAAAGCTTCATTTCAGCAATTTCAAACCTTAAAATGTTTAAAACCAAACCCAAAATCAATGATTTTCAAATACACAAATTCCCACAAGATGAACCTCAATCCAAAAACAAATCCTTTTGGTCCCTTCTTTCCTACCCCACAATTTCATTCTTCTTATCTTTACCCCACTGAAATTACTTCAAGAATCAACTACAATACAAGATTCCCACCGATTTCAATGTTCAACCAAAATCAGTCAAACTATAGAACACAACTGTTTTACTTCTACCCTTCATTCAAGTTCCAATCTTGAACCATGATACAACGTTTTCAGCTTCTATAACAAAACAAGTTTAACCCGTTCCAGTAACCGGTGAATTTTGCTTAACCACCAAATTTAGCAATAAATAACCTCAAAAACTGAACAGATCTCAGCTAAAAGAGTAACGAATCCCAAAGAACACTAGATCTCGAGAAAAAAGAGTAGAATGGAGGTGAAGTTGAAGTAGAAAGACTACGGAGGAAGAAAGTGAAGTTAACGTTGTTGTAGTAGTAACTAGTAACAGAAAACGACCAAAGATGTTTTTGAAGGGAGGGGACAAGAAAACAGTGTGCTTGAAAACTTCTTTATAAAAAAATGAAAGAAATAAAAAGTGAGAAGAACCGGGTCGGGTTTTTGTTCAGTAAAGGGTAATTAGTATTTTTATGGTGACGGCGATGACTTTGGTCTTTTTGCGACTACTATTGTTTGACTCTGTTATTATTATGCTACGTTGTTGAGGTAGTGAAGATAGTTTCCAACCGCCATTGTTTTCGGGGGGGTGTTTATAGTAATGGGAAGGAGAAAACTGAAAAGCAAAGGAAGAGAGCTTGTGTGACTGTGTGTGTCAGATCGGATGATTTCTTTTCTTTTTTCCTTACTATCGTGTACAGAGATAGAGAGAGAGAGAGAGAGAAAAGGCTTCACTTCCTTTCATTCATTCATTCATTCACCGTTTTACAATTTCGCTTTTTGCTTTTTTATCATTGTTTTCGTTTTTACTTTAGTAATAAAATAAGCTCCTTATTTGCAAAATGGTACTCCGTAGTCCCCGTGTCTCGTAATAACCGAGCGATTTGTAAGAAAATATTATTTTAGAAAAATTGATCAATTTCACTTTTCAATATAATATTAATTACTTTTTTCCAATTATAACACTAATTAATATTATTTTCATCACTCTCAATTCAATATATTCTACTTTGCATTTATGATAAAGAAGAATGCACCAATAGTTTATAAGAGCGCTCAAACCTATTTTTCTCTCTCTTTCACTTATACATTTTTAATAAGTGTGAAATGAATCAAGGGCTCAATTAAAATGGGACGGAGGGAGTAGCAAATGATAAATCAAGGACCTTTTTTTATTACTATTATGAAGTAAAAACGAACTAAGAACGTGAGTCGTAAGAATCTCTTACCGAGTCAAAGCTATGTAGAAATGGGACAATGATGCTTAAAATCAATATTTCATGTTTGTAACGTCACTAGCCACAAAGACAGATGAGAGAGGTCGCATGATCGTGTAGGGGTTGCGCGTCGAAGACATTGTCAATGAATCACGCCCTGGAGTAGAAGATTAAGAGCATAATGTAGAGCACCGCGATCCCCTTAACAAGAGAAACCAATGCATTTCCCTTAAAATTAGTTCAAAGGCTGGACACTGTAGGTCACGTCGTTTGACTACTAGAGCTAGTAACATTATATATTTCTTAAACACCCCATCACACACAAACTCTTGGAAGCAAATATTTAACCCACATCTCACAATACTCTAACAAGACAGGGTATAAGAGGGAAACAAAAATTCATATCTAAATTTATAGTGTTTTCGATTCATGTATCTTGTATCTCTAAAATAAAAATTGTTTATCTAGTAGCGATTAATTTGAACCAATATAGCCTAGAACTTCCTCTTCATTTACCTCCAAATTAGCTATACAAAATTTGGTATAAGATGCACAGGGCCTCAAACTTAAAGGGGTCTCAAAATTTGAAAAGAAAAAAAACTTTTATTTACGGACAAAATCCGACGCTAAATGTCATTTTTCCGCAGGTAAAAGTCCAGAATTCAACTATTTAATGTCAATTATACAATGCCCGTAGGTAAATATCTATTTGTCTGTGAGTAAAAGTCATTATTGAATCATTACTCGTATATTTTTCTAGAACGTAGATGTTTGTCACTCTAAGTGGTGTTGGATTTTTTCGATACTTTTTAAACTAAAATTGTCAAGATTACAACATGTCCTCCTAATTGTTGGAGACGGCCCTGGTTGTTGCTACTTTCCAGATTCAACAACCACATATCCCTTAGATATACTCATTTTCTACTCTCTCTGTTCCATAATAACAGAGTCATTTGCGGAAAGAAAAAAAAAGTGACCCAAAATAACTGAGTTATTTCACTTTTCAATACAATATTAATTACTTTTCCCCCTTTATAACTCTAATTAATATTACTTTTATCGCTCTTACTTCAATATATTCCACTTTGCATTTATGATAGTGGAGAATGCACCAATACTTAACGAGAAAACTTAAAACCATTTCTCTCTCTCCTTCATTTATACATTTTTCTTAATACGTACGAAATTAGCAAGTGGCTCAATTAATCCGGGGCGGAGGGAGTATATGATTTTGTGAAATTACGAAGTGCATGTCATTTACATATGGGAAATGCTAACAAGTGTCATAGGAGTATTTGTCAAGAAACTAAAAGCAGAAACTTTATCTTGAAAATTGTGTATTTGACTTATTGAAATATCAAAAAGTAATTTTGTCTACATAAAATTTAACAATTTTGTTAAGAGTACTTGTTAGCATAACCCTTTACATATATATGAGGAGAAATAACTGCAATATTTCCAATAAACAAAAGGTGAATGCTAACCAGTGCTCAAGGGCATTGGTTAAGCATCAAAAACAAGCAAGTTTTTATGAAAAAATTGTCTAATCATTGCTTGGTCTAAAATAATATTTTATATTTTCAAAATAAAATTTATATTTGTAGAATCCTTAACAAATGCTCCAAAAACACTGATTAACAAGACCCTAAATAAAAGTAGTTGTGGTATACCTTTTTTAAAAAAGATAAATTGATTGAAGTGTGTGTCATTTGTGCATATATACCTCAAGAGATAAGAGTGCATTGCTCGGCTAGATATCATTATTGCATCGATAATAATGAATTTAACTCTTTGAGAAATACCTTATTTTATTTTCTAAACTCTCAAGAAAAACATCCCTTCAAGAAAGTAAAAAGGAGGCAATTTAGATACTTTGTCTCTTAATATTTGACATAGTTGACCTTATTATGCATATCAATGCATAATTTTGAGTTTAAATATCTTGAATAATATATTAGAAAAAATTATGACGATTTGATATTTTGAAAATACTCATCGAGACAAATCTAACGACATCTTATATGATATTATTTATCTTTGTATATTAATAGAAAAATATGATCTTATGTCAAAATTATACATTTTCAAATATGTCATATATTACTACGGGACGGAGGGAGTATTAATTATGAGGGAGAAGAAAAAAAGTGGCGGCCACTAGAGGGTTTGAATTAAACATGCATGGAAGGATACGGAATTAGCATGAGATTTTGTAGCATCATTGCCATTTGCAAGTGCAACTTTATGCGAGAAGCACTCACGCAAAGGTAGTTGGCCTAGCATGCCTATGCTGCTATGCACTCACCCTGATAAAAAAGTTCGCACTTAGAAATTAAACCTAACGAGCAACGTACTTGTAAAAACTTCATAATGATAAATAGACATCTTAGTTCAGTTTGATTAGATCATGTGTAAAAAATATCGACATTCCCACCGTATAAAAATTAAGTTCATAGGAGTATATAAGTTTTTTTCACAAAGGTTATGCTAACCGGTGTTCTAAATGCATTGTTTAAGGAATTCATTATAAGAAATTTGGTTTTGAAAATATAAATCAAAACATATGTAAAAGTAATAATCACATAATTTTTTATGCAAAAGTTGTCACTAATTTACTTAAATAATGTTGTTAGGGCATTTTGTCAGCTTTTCCTATAAATAAATACACCAATACTTTCCCATTTTCACCCCCAACTCACAACTGTTGATGAAAACTGTACTTATTTAGAAGCAAACAAAGGAATTAGGAACACAAGGAGAGAGATGTACACAAGGAAGTGTTGATCAGATATTTTGTAAATGATTGAATACTAGTTTCAATTCTGATTAGGTCCACCCAATCCGCGTTTGAACTTTGAAGTGCTTGTTTGTGATCACTCTACTAGTACTGTAGTAGTAGCTGGAGCTGAGATATCCAATGAGACAGGTATTTTTGCTAGGTCCAGAATTTAAATACTCTCTATTTTATGGGTGAAATTTAAAAACTAGCAGTAGTAATTTTCTTTTAATCTTTCTATTTATAGAGAAAGAGAATTCTAGTAATCTAAAATTCGACGGAGAGATAAAGATTTTGTTTTATATTAGATGATAGTAAGTATCTCTGTTAGCATTTACTCGTTGAGTTTTAACGTCTGTCATGACTTTGGTGAGTCTTAAAGTCCAACTCACTTAAACTTTCAATTATAAAGAAAATCATTGTTATGAATTACAATTAAAAGAATTTGAATTAAATTTTGAGTTAGTAAAAGCACATAAATATAAACATCTTATTGTTATGAATTTTGAATTATAGTTTAAACGAATTGAAGAGTTAAAAGACCATAGTTTAAGTTCTAACAACAAAAGCAAGACAGTGGATTGTTTTCTGTACTGAATCGTGGATTCATAAACAAATACAGTTTAAATGCATTAAAATCCAAACTGTCAAGTTAAATCAAATACTAGTAAGATTTAAGTTTGCTTAATTTTTATTGTGAAAAGGTAACCCCACATAAAAAGTAAATAAGTACTACTCCCTCCGTCCCATAATACTTGACACAGTTGACCTTATTACGTTTACCAATGCATAACTTTGACCTTAAATATCTTGAATAATATATTAGAAAAAATTATGAAAATTTAATATTTTGAAAATACTAATCGAAACGAATCTAACGACATCTTGTATGATATTATTTATCTTTGTATATTAGTAGAAAAATACGGTCAAAGTAAGTTAGGTCAAAATTGCACATTTTTAAATGGGTCATATCTATTGCGGGAATGAGAAAATACTTCTTTGCAACGGGCAACACCAAAATCATGATAGTTATCACTTTTAGTTCCGTTATTCAAAACCTTTTTACTTAGGTATCTGAGGGTGTCAAACACTGAAACTAATGATTAACATGTGATAATCTTCATTTAGTCTTTAATCATGATTAGCGTGACATACTAATCGAAAACTAAAACTTAAATTTGAAATTGAAGTGTGAAGAAAACGCAATGATGTAAACATGGTAATATTAATCTAATCCTACGGACAAAAATAATGAATGTACAGCGTACGATAAGAAGGGATGAATTCCATCCAATCAATTGAAATGGAATTGAGATTGATGGGACTTGGCACCACTATTTTTATTGCTTGATCTTTTTGATGTCGTACGCTGAAGAAAAGGACATGAGGGTACCCCGCGTTTTATTGCTCTGACCCGAATACTCAACTATTTGTTGGTGGTATTTTTGTAAATTTCTTATACTTTTGACAGCGACTAATGCTTACACGAACGGAGTTTCAGATACGAGTCTGTCTGTTTTTTCTTTATTGCATTGCATTCTTCTGTTCTATTGGTCTTTAGCATTTGTTGTTATTACACCCTGTTTTGTTGCATTGTATTGTATGAGAACAGTGGCGGTGATTTTTTCTTTAATATTAAAAGTGTTAAATATTTTTTTTCCTACGATTTAAGTATGATTTTCTTTTGTAAAGATTAAAAATGAATATAAATTAGCTTCTTCAAAACAAAAATATAAATTATAAAGGATTCCTTTAACTCAAATTCAAAATTGAATATAAATTATATATGATTTGTATGTGTTGGGTCAGTGAGGGAAGCTCGGGGGATGAGGGAAGCTCGGGGGACCGTCTACATTGAAGCTAGAACAACTGCACAAGCAAGAGAGACGCCACACTCTTACCCAAAACCTTAAAGCAATAGGTTTATGGGTTCTCTTACTTATAAGGTGTTCAATTTTTACTCTTATATTCGATGTGGGACATATAACTCACACTTGCACACAACACCCCCTCAAGTGTGAGTCCATTAATTCATCATGCTCCCTCTCAAGCGGAAGCTCTTACTTGCTTGTATCGCCGTTATTGGTTTCTCCGCAACAGACCGACATTGTACCGCCATTTCTCCTTTCTGCGTAAACGGACCGGCTGCCTCGGTCGTACCCTTCGTCGAACGGGACTCTGATACCATTATTGGTTCACGAGGGGAGCCAGGGGGACCGTCCACATCGAGGCTAGAACAACCACATAAATAAGAGAGACACCACACTCTTACCCAAAACCTTAAGGCAGTAGGTTTATGGGTCCTCTTACTTGTAAGGTGTTTAGCGTTTACTAATAAATTTGTTGTGGGACATATAACTCACACTTGTACAAAACACTCCCCCTCAAGTGTGAGTCCATCAATTCATCATGCTCCCCCCCAAAATCGGAGTGTTGTGTGCAAGTGTGAGTTATATGTCCCACATCGGATAGAAAAGTAAAGGTTAAACACCTTATAAGTAAGAGGACCCATAAATTCATTGCCTTAAGGTTTTGGGTAAGAGTGTGGTGTCTCTCTTGCTTGTGCGGTTGTTCTAGCCTCGATGTGGACGGTCCCCCGAGCTCCCGTCATGACCCAACAGTGGTATCAGAGCCTCGTTCGACGAAGGGTACGACCGAGGCAGCCAGTCCGTTTGCGCAGAAAGCAGCAACGGTGATACAAGTAGTGTTGGTCCGTTTGCAAAGAAATCAGCAACGACGATACAAACAAGTAAAAGCCTCCGTTTGAAGGGGGAACATGATGAATAGATGGACTCACACTTGAGGGGAGTGTTATGTGCAAGTGTGAGTTATATAAGTAAGAGGACCCATAAACTCATAACCTTAAGGTTTTTGGTAAGAGTGTGGTGTCTCTCTAACTTGTGTGGTTGTTCAAGCCTCGATGTAAACGGTCCCCTGAGCTCCCCTCGCGACTCAAAAGTATGTAGATTCTAAGGTGAATGTTCAATTGACTACATCACTGGTGGACTAGAAAAATACACCCTTAGGCGAGTTTAATAGTCTAGATTTATTGCACGTAAAACCAAAAACATCTAACATGCTTACACACAATCATCTCCCTACAATTCCCCATTAGTGCCTTCGATTATTGCTCATTGAAAATATGGCACTACCAAATTGTACAAAAATTGGTAAGAATATGAGAGAAGCACGTACAACACCCAAGTTTTGCACCTCTTTTAGCATATAATAGTTTTTTTTTTTTTTTTTTAATTCTATGATTGGATACGAGAGAAATGTATGTTGCAAAGCAAGCCGTTCTTACGATAAGAGTTGCATTACAGTTTGTTTTTTCAATTTGGGTAACCCAAGTGGGAGAGATGTGCAGGCAAGATTGTGTGTGAAAATTTACACATGCTCTCATATCTTTTATATCAAATATGAACCATTAAACAAATCAAACGGTGTATTTTTTTCTGCTTCGTTGATGTTGGAGTTAATTAAAGCCTCACCTTAAAAGTCACCATATGATCTATATGGTAAAAGCAAATAGAGTTAATGAATTCATAAGGTTGTAAGTTATCGTTATCAAATAAAATATATATATATATATATACATACACACACACAAAAGAAACTCTATAAATTAATAATGTCAGGATCGGAGAAATTTATTAATTTAGAGAGTTATTAATTTATCGATAAATTAATAATTATTAATTTAAAGAGTTTTTAAGTAATT
>Ga0315914_1004234_pt1 | contig 21505 bp, 7 predicted proteins | sample MpolenodulesMG_FD_203920 | JGI IMG/M metagenome (GOLD analysis project Ga0315914, IMG submission 203920) | Medicago polymorpha root nodule microbial communities from Los Angeles, California, United States - elongated nodules | ecosystem: Host-associated > Plants > Roots > Nodule | place: USA...
GTTGTATATTTCAATTCAGGGCATCGGACACGCACAAATAGCCATATCTCACCAACCTCTTCACCTTAACCATGTCCTGCATGCCATGAAAATTATTAAAAATCTAATTTTTGTGAGATGACTCACCACGTATAACAATGTTTTTGTTTCCTTTAACCCTTTTGGCTTTATTGTCTTTGATTTTCAGACGGGGATCACTCTTCTCAGATGTGACAACCGCGGCGATCTATATTCAGTCATTTACTCAACTTAGTTACACTCAATTTTTACAAAAAAGTCAAGTTCTTTCAATGTAACAATGGCGGTGAATATAATAATGAACTTTTTTAACAATATTGCATTGATCATGGTCTTATTTTTCGTTTCCCTTGTCCCCATACATCCTCACAAAATGGGAAAGCGGAACACAAAATAAGAACCATTAATAACATGATATGCACTATGCTAACTCATTCTTCTGTTCCCCCGTCATTTTGGCATCATGCACTTCACATGACAACTTATCTGTTAAACATTTTTCCTTGTAAAACACTTCAAAATAAGTCACTAACACAACACTTATATCATCCTGATCCCAGTTACACACATCTACGAGTTTTTGGTTGTCTATGTTATCCATTATTCCCGTCATCTACCATTCATAAATTACAACCTCGCTCTACTCCGTGTGTCTTCTTAGGTTATCCGTCGAATCAGAGAGGTTGCAAGTGTTATCATTTGTCAAACAAAAAATTAATAATTTTGAGGCATGTTATCTTTGATGAAACTAAATTTCTCTTCACCAAAATGCATTCCCCTTCACCCGAGTCTTATCACTTCCTAGACGATGACCTCAATCCTTACCTTATACATCAGTGGCAAAATTAAATATCACCACCTGTCACCAATAACCAACCGATACCAAACACAAAAATTGATCATCCACTCTCACCAATAAACCAACACTCACCCTCTTCCTAATCAACTCATCCACTACAATTTCCTTGCCCACAACATCACCAATCCAACCTCATACACCTCCACCTACACGAACTATCACCACCCGTAGCATGAAAGTCATTGTCAAACCCCGAAAGATATTTAACTTATCCATCTCTCACTCAGACCACATTGTCTCTCCCATACCTAAAATTCCAAAACTAGCCTTGTCCGATCTGAATTGGAAATCCGCAATGCAATCTGAATTTGATGCTCTGATTAGAAATAAGACATGGGATTTGGTTCCTCGCCCTTGTGATGCTAATCTTATTCGATGTATGTGGATTTTATGACATAAGAAAAATTATGATGGCTCCTTCGAGGGATATAAGGCTCGTCTTGTATGTGATGGCAAGTCACAGATCGCAGGTGTGGATTGTGATAAGACTTTCAGCCCGGTGGTCAAACCCGCTACGCACCATTAGAATAGTGCTCACCATTGCTCTTTCTAAATCATGGCCCATTCATCAATTGGATGTCCATAATGCCTTCTTTCATGGCAATCTTCATGAAGCTATTTACATGCATCAACCATTGGGTTTCCGTGATTCTCATCATTCAGGTTATGTGTGTCGTCTGAAGAAGTCCTTTTATGGTCTCAAGCAAGCGCCCAGAGCATGATACAAACGCTTTGCTGACTATGTAACCACCATTTGTTTCCGACATAGCACATCAGACCACTCTCTCTTCATATATCGACAACACTCTAACATGGCCTACATTCTCCTGTATGTAGATGACATCATACTTATAACCTCTACCCCACATCCTTCGCAAATCAATTATGTCACTCCTAGCATCCTGGTGGCATTTTTCTCAGTCAAAGCACATACGCTTCTGAGATCATTGAGCGGGCTGGCATGACATCTTGCAAACCATCAGCCACTCCTGTCGATACCAAGCAAAAACTCAGCACCTCTTCTGTCACACCTTATGAGGATCCTTATATATATATCGCAGCCTTGCAGGAGCCTTACAGTACCTCACATTCACTAGACCTAACATCTCTTATGTCGTTCAACAAATTTTTCTTCACATCCATGCACCCAACACAAAACACATGATTGCTCTCAAGCGAATTCTACGTTATGTACAGAGTACCATACACTTTGGATTAAATTTATCACCATCCCCAATTACCAAGCTTATCTCCTACACGTATGCTGATTGAGGTGGACGTCTTGACATTTGACACTCAACATCTGGGTACTATGTTTTTCTCGGTGACAACCTTATCTCTTGGTCTCCAAAAGGCAACCTACTCTTTTTCGTTCTGGTGTCGAAGCTGAATATAGAGGCATTGTAAATGTTGTCTCTGAATCATGTTGGATTTTCAATCTTCTATTGGAGCTTCATTTTCCCATTCCTCAGGTCACTCTGGTATATTGTGACAATGTTAGTGCCATCTACCTATCTGGTAATCCTGTGTAGCATCAGCGTACCAAACAGATTGAGATGGACATCCATTTTGTTCGGAAAAAAGTAGATCGTGGTCAAGCACGTGTTCTTCATGTTCCCTCAAAACACCAGATTGTAGATGTCTTCACCAAAGGGCTTCCTCGTATTCTCTTTGATGATTTCTGGACCAGTCTAAGCGTCTGTGAACCTCCCACTTCGACTGCGGGGTGTGATAGAATAGAATATTAGTCATAATTAGTTATAATTATTTTTCTGTAATTATGTTGTATCATAATTAGATAGTGTACGTACACATGTATATATATATATATTCTATTCACATGATGAAAAGGTGAGCAATTCCATTATCTTACAGAAAGATATACAGAGGTTTACGAACACAATAATGGGAGAGTTGATAACATAATCATATCTTATAAAAAAAAGAACGTGAGTACTCTAAATAAAGAAACAGTTCAAATAAAAATCCTAATTAATTATGTTAAGGAAAATAGATATAGTCCACAAGTTTCAATACAAGTTGTATTATGTTGAAATTGTTAAACGGATGTTGTGATCAGAGATCGAACTACAACTCCTCTATTTATGTGTGTGAGTTTTCAATACTCTTAATATTCTTCTTTTAATAAATAAGAAGACTTTTTTCTTCACGAAAATATTCTGAAAGTTTGTTGTATTATTGACATCATAAGATTAAGACCACTTTTTTTTTATTTGGAAAAAAAAATAAAGAAATTTTATACAAAATGACATCATAAGATAAAGACATTACAACGGCTTTAATTTTGTCTCTTAAAAAAAGACATCATATTTTTGTCTCTTATTTATAGTTTAATATATATTTCTGCTCTATGTAAAATTAAAGATTTTTGATTATTTTTTTTATAGTTTAATATATATTTCTGGTCTATGTAAAATTAAAGATTTTTGATTTTTTTTTTTTAAAAAAATTCCTAGGCTTCATGAAAGAATTGATTTCGATTATGTGGTCATGACTCATGTGATCTCTATTAGCTATTTATGTGATTGTTTCACATGACATTCGATAATGAAAAATATTTGATGTACATCTTATATATGAGAAAAAGGATAAAAGATAAAGTCATGTGATATTTTTTTTCTTTTGATAAGCGACGTGATCTGTATAACATGATAGGTAGAGAGATAAAATGAAGAAGTATTGAGTTAGTGTAAGATAATTTGAGTTGTTCAAATATCATAACAATTCAATTACATCTAAAAACAATTGCTTAGCTCTTTAGTTGAATTGTTGTTTATCTATCTTACAAATATTTACAGAGACTAAGATGAAAAAAAAAATCCATTTACTAGGACTAAAGATTATATTTTAAATTTGTGAGGTGAAAAAGAATAAAAATACGAAACTAAAGCTAAATATAATCCAATTTTTATAAACCAAACATATGTTTAACTATAAATTTCATGTTGTTCACTGACTTCTCTTTAACATATGAAAACCTCTCTTTAACCTTATCTCCCACAACTAAATTTTTATGTATTATGTGAATACAAAAAAATGTGACAACTTAACAAACATCAAAGAAAAACAAACAGCACCCTTTTCTGTCAAAAAAAAAGAAAAACAAACAGCACCCTTTGACATACTCAATTAATATTCAGTTTTTATAAATTGACATCAAGGCCAACAAAGCTATATAAAATGCTTTTAGACTTCAAATCTAGACTTCTCTCACAAGCTCCACCAAATGTCCGAATATTTATTGAGCAAATGTCCAAATCTCTACATATATAAAAAGGTAAGATCATTCACCATTTAGTTTATCTCACAATACAATTGTGCACCCTTTAATAATGATGAAAAAGGCTAGTATAGCTACCTTTTCCACAAACCAAAAACATTCAAGCAAATATGGTGTTAGATCTATTAGTTTACCAACAAGATCACATCCAAGCACAATTCAAATTGAAGAAGAACTAATCAAACTCAAATCATGGGAAACATCATCATCAACATCAAAGGTTGAAACAATTTGTTTTGGTCTCTCTGGCCTAACAGAATTGTACAAATGCATAGAACATCTTCTTAAATTGCCACTAACACAACAAGCATTATCTCAACACAAAAATGAGAAATGGGTGGATGAGTTGTTAGATTTTCCACTTAGATTCTTAGACCTTTTGAGCAAAACAAGAGATGATGTTTTGTTAATGAAAGGAAAAGTTGAAGAGCTTCAATCTGTTCTTAGAAGGAGAAAAGTTGGTGATATGGAAAACCATGTTGCTGAATATTGGTATTTGAGAAGGAAAATGAGAAAGGAATGTACAAAATCACTTCTTTTGTTGAAACAAATTGATGTGTCAATAGGGTCATCCTTTTTTTCATTGGATCTTAATAATCATCTTTGTTCAATTGTAAAAGTGCTTATTGAAGCTAGTTTGATTACTAGTTCTATCCTTCAATCACTTGTTGTGTTTCTTTCTTCACCAATTTTGAGATCAAAGGTTAATAAGTGGTCATTAGTTTCAAGGTTGATGCAAAAGGGTGTGTTTGGTTGTGATAATCAAAATGAGAATATTAATGAGTTGGAAAAAGTGGATTTTGGAGTAAGTAGTTTGATGATTATGGAGAATTTGAGCAAAGATGCTGAGGCTGAGAAGATTCAATCTGCACATGGAAGGTTAGAAGCATTGGTGGTGGCTATTGAAGGAATTGAAAATGGATTAGAATGTTTGTTTAAGCGATTGATTAATACTCGTGTGTCTTTTTTAAATATTATTTCTCCTTAGTATGGATTATGAATTCATATTATAGGGAAGACATTTTCCAAATGTACAGATTGTCAGATTACACATGATTTTGTACTTATTGTTATTGATGCATTTGTACATTTTGTTTGTTACTTAAGTTTCTTAAATTGAACTTGTGTACCTCCCTTTTCTTTTTCTTTTTCTTTTCCCTTTTACCAATTATATACTCAAGATCTTTTGTTTTCAAAAGCATAGAATACTATAACCTCTTATTGAAGGGAGGCATATAAAATTGAGGTTGTTTAAGGAAAGCAAGGGCGTTGAACATTCTGTGGTTGAATAGGACAAAATTATGTGATGAATTGATTTCAATTAAAGCAGAGATAATTTATTTTTTTAATCGATGAAGATTAACTCAGTTAGTAAAATATTGATTCAGCTGCAACTTTATTCAACTTCCTCCTATCGTCCATGTGAGGAATCATTTGGTGGGTGTTTTGTAAATACCTTTATTAGCATTTGTTGAGTTTTGAGGACTCTTTTGTGATTGAATGAGATACAATTATAAGACGAATTGATTTCAAATTAAGGAAGAGATAACTAATTTTTTTAGTTAATGAATGTCGTCTCAATTAGTAAAAAAATTGACTCAATCACAAAGTCGTTGATTTAACTTTCTTCCGGTATCAATGTGAGGATTCAATTAGTTCATTGAGTCTTGAGGTGTGTTATGACTTTGGTGATCCACGGGACCATCATAGCCCAACCTCAATCCTTCAGGCGGGGGAAAAATCACTAATTTTCAAATTGTTGTAATGAATTTCATAATTCCAAAATTAATACAATTGAACAATTAAATTGAAGTTCAATTCTTTCAGAAAATAAAGAGCCGCCTTGGCATCTGCTTCTGCTCCCAACTTGTTTGCAAGGGTTAGGCTCTTTCACTCACACATTCTACTCCATCTCAAAAAACAAAAAAAAAACATAATAATTTAAAAACTTAAATTTGATTCTGTAGTCACTTTGAGTAGTCATTAGTCATTTACCAACATGCAAACATATTGTGTCATTTTTATGTTTGCCATTTGACACCCAACTATGAGTTGTCGTTGCATGCCCCATGCTGTTCCCATAAGTTACTGAACTAACTAATTCTAAACTCAAATACAACCTCCGCTACATATGGTTCAAAACATTATTATATGCATGACTTGTTACACAAACATACTGTGTATAGGTGGACTTGTCACATTGTTGAAGCAGCACCACAGGTTATGTAACGTTATTATACTCAAAATAAACTATGAATGGTTCTGGTAAGGTGGGTGAAATAATTGGCAAAATCTGAGCAAAATGTGATGGGACTGTGGCCTTGTGTGAATTATCAATTAACTGTATACAGGGTATTCAACTACCTCTGTAACCCAACTGGAATGAGCATGAACTACGTGATAGTAAAATTATAATTGATCCAGTTGGGGACGAATTATAAGGGGATGGGCTATATAACAGAAGGAAAGACACACTTATAATTATGTGTTGGAAGAAAAAAAAAATGTTATGATAAAAAAGTATATATTTTACAATATTTGTAACAATAAGCTATCTTTATTATTTATTGCCGGATTTCTAAAAAGCGAAAAGATTTATGAGAAATGATATTTGTACATCTATTTTTTGACAACTTTTGAAACAACTATCTCTCATACTTACATGTGTTTTTATTCTCTCTCTTCTTCTTTCTCTCTCAATTGTTTTAGTCCAATAAAAAGAGGAGAAAATGGTTGTCACAAGAGTTGTACAAAATTGGTTATACAAATATCACTCATTCAAAATCATTTTAATTTTATGTAAATTTCATCCTTCTATTTATTTTGTCAATTTGGTTCCTTGAAATGACACTAACAGCCACATATCCTGGACTCAAATTCACATAGTGCCTACTATTATCCGTGTGAGTCAAGTATTTTGTTAATTTTTTCAAATATAAAGTATTTAAGTATGCATATTATTTTTTGGAATAAAAAAATCGCTTCAATTATTTAAGCTAAGCCGAAATCTAAATCAAAAGGGGAACAATACAAGAGGGGGTGTGCAATTAGCCAATCCGTATTGGGATGATCTCCTCTCAAAAAAGAAAGTATTGGGATGAGAGTACTGCTCTTTTCCCAAACGATTTTGCTCATTCTCAAATAAAATGACCAAAATGTCCTTACGTGACTTAAGTTACGCCAGTGTATAATTTATGTGAGTTAAACTACGCTGCGTGAGTTAACTCACGCTAGTGTTAATTTACATGGAGCGTGAGTTAACTCACGCTACATAATATGCAATTTTTTTTCGAAATTAAATAATTATTCAAATGGTAATATAAATAATATCAATGCTAATAATATAAATGCTAATATAAATTCTCAACTATTGCACAATAAAACCTCATTTTATTAATACTTTGATACAATTACGTAATACATAATTTGATACATTTTATAGGAATAAAGTAAATATGCCTCTTTGAGGTAAAAATATACCAACTTAGGGGTAACAAAGGATCAAGGTCGGTGGCAAAAGAGACCAATCATCTTGGAGCAAAAAGACATCATCCCTTCGGGGTAAGTGTAAATGTGGTTCTTTTTATACCCCAAGAAAGAGTCTTTTTATCCACGATAAAAAGATTGTGGGGGTAAAAAGAAGCAAATTTACATTTACCCCGAGGGTTGACCTCTTTGTGCCCCAAGTCGGTTGGTCTATTTTACCCCCTTCCTTGACCCTTTTTTACCACTGAGTTGACCCAAAGAAGCTAAAAAAAACTAAAACTATAAAGGTGAAAGAGTGAGGAGGAGAAGAGAATGTATGGTGTGAGAAAATAGTGAGTTTTGGATGTGTTATTTCTAGGGAGAAATGAGTAACATAGGTTTTATTGGTACTAAATGCAGTCAAAATATTCAAAAAAAACGTGTAAAAATGAGTTAAATTGAAGGTTGAATAACTGACCAACTTCGAAAAAACTTGTTCTTGAACAAATTTCACCAGCCAACTTAACGTGAGTTAAGTCACGCTAGTGTTAACCTTGGCGTGAGTTAAGTCACGCCATTGTGACCGGTTGTTACCCACTTTTGTTAATTTTTGCAATTGTTTTATGATTGCGTATTTAATTAATAAATTTCAATAAAGTAAATAAATAAATTAGAATAAATTCAACGTTAATTCGAATAAAAATTGTGTATTCAATAAATTCGAATAAAAGTTACATTACATTACATTCGGGAATGTTCCTTCCAACTACAACAATTAATGGGGTAAATTCAAACTTGCTAAACAACAGCTATCAAACATTCATCCAGAAGTTTTATTGTTTCATTCAAAAGATTAAATTCTTGTTAGTTAGGTTTAGATGATGGTATTCAAGTGGCAAAAAAATGAGATTCAATCCTTGACACTTCAATATCTTCATCTAAACCAAACTAACAAGAATTTAATCTTTTGAATGAAGCAATAACACTTCCGGGTGAATGCTTGGGAACTGTCGTTTAACAAGTTTGAATTACCTCATTCAGAGGAAGACAATTGTTGTAGTTGGAAGGTGCATTCCTTACTTAATCACGGTCTTTTGGCGGCATCCACTGGAACATGTTGTGCTCCCAAAACATGTTCTTCTCGTCGTTCATTAATTCCACCCAAGTGAATGATATTCTCCCCTCATCGAGCGTTGGACGTTTATACCGAATGAATTCCACCCTCCTTGTGTCTATAGGGTTGACTCCTTGGTTGAATTCATTCAATTGATCTTTGAGACCTCTTAACGTTACACCAAGGCACCGAACCTTCAACCTCTGAGGTTCTCCGCCATTGAATTCTGCATGAACGTCGATCCACCCGGCCATTGCTTCAAATCTACACAATAAGAAATTAAACATTTCATCAAACACTTGGAGTGCAAATTATACTTAAACCCTAAAAATGATAACTACAACATAAACATGCAAACATCTTAACAATTAAGTGATTTACATGCAACATTGTATAATTTCTTGCAAAAAAAAAATCAAAATTTTAACAAAACACTAAAACTAAAAAAATCTAACATAATCATGCAAACATCTAAACATCATAACAATTAAACACTATAAGTCATTTACATGTAACACTAAACCTAAACCTAAAAAATACTAGTTTAAGTGAAAAAATCTATCATACCAACATAATTTAAGTGAAAACTTACTTGTTCTTGTTGTTGTAGTGTTGTTTGATTTGAAATTGAAGGAATTTCGGATTGGGGTAATTTGAGAGAGATTTGATTGAAAATGAGGAAATGAGGCTCTGTTTGGACATATAACATCACATAGCGTGAGTTAACTCACGCAGCGTGACTTAACTCACACAGCGCAAGTTAACCCACGTCGGGGCAATATGGACATTTCACTTGGGGATGTGCAAAATCGTTTGGATAAAAAACAGGTACTCTTGGGATGATCCAAAGGCAATCAGGCCACAAAATGAACAACCCGGTTTCCTTCGTTTCTACCAAGAGACTAATTATAATTTGAAAATTGATGTTTCCACATGTGTTTAAACTGAAACACACCAGTAAAATATCGAAATACCCCTTCGGCAGTTAACTGCCGCGGAACATCACCTATCATTTTTCATTTTTTTTTCATCTTTTTTGTAGCTGTTTCAGATACCCTTTTGACTAAAACAAAATAAAAACTTGAATTCAGTGAAGAATTTTGTAATTTTTGTTTATTTGTAAAGTAAAGTAAAGAATATGTGTTGGCTGGTGAATTGGGAAAGGGTTGTGGTGTTGGTGGATATGGAATTGGAAGTTGATGTGGATCAATTCTATGATACAAGGAAAGATTTGGGTTCTGTTTCTGATGACGGTTTAGAATCTTGTTCTGGTGGTAATATTATTATTAATAATGAATATGTTACTAGATTCAATGTTTGAATTAACAACCTTGATAGTGTTCAACATAAAAGATTCAATTTTTTAAGATGGATGGGTTTGGAGTATGATGGGAATTCAGTTGAGGGAGATGATCCATCTTGTGGAGTTGACCGAATAAGTCGAACTATGGTCAGAACTGTAGAGGGTTTTCCCTCAACTTCAAACCAAATTGTGTTAGATTCCTTGTCAAACGAGGCTTCTAGCTTGTTAGAAAATCACGATGATGGTACAGAGAATTTGACATGTATGATAAAGAATTTGGATGATGGAACAAAATATGTTGTAGATAAATTGGATCAGGAGGGAAAACTTGATACTCTACGTGTTCTGGGTTCAAACCATTTGATTCTTTTCAAATAGAATTAAAACCCAGATTTTTTTTTTCTACAAAAATCAAGAAATCATCATCAATAGCAGCAACAACACATCAAGAAATCAAATTCAACCCTTTTTGATGAATTGAATATGGATGTAGTTTCTACTCCAGCAACATAAATCGCTTCAAATTATGTCGGTGTAACTACATTGATGGACGCAACTTATTGTTCTTCTTCTATAACCAACACATCACCTAATGTTGTTACTAGATTGGGTGAAAGTGTTTCTACTGAGAATAACTTTAGAACAGTCACCGCAAAATAATGTTTCAATTCTTCATTTCTTTAAAATTGGGTATGATTGATTCTGATGGCAAAAGAAGTGAATTGTGTGAATGATTGAAGATTGTTTTTTGATTCGGAAGCATGGATGTGGGTAATATTATGCCTACGGCTTTTGTATCAATTAAATTTCATGGTGCTATTTTGTAAATAAATCTAGGTTTTAATTGTTGTGTTTGAATTTGTGGAAGTCATCAATTCATGATGTTGAAGGGGTGAATTGATGTTGACATTGAGATTATTTTTCCCTGATATATTGTATAAATGTTGATGAATTTTGTTAATACTCGATATAGGATGATTAAATCATGATCAAACGTTATTTCTAGTCCAACGAGCCTATTTCTCCATAAGCAGGGTACACATTATTCCACTACTTCCATTCACCTTAATTTTTATCTGGTTTAAAGGTCTTGTCAGAGGCTATAGATTGTTAGTTGTTGTCTTCTACAATATTTCATCACATCAAGTCACCCTTCGAGATTTACCTCAAATCATTTTTAAAAATTTTAAAAATATAATTGCTCGGACCTCTGTAATATAATTACTAATAAAAATCCGTGTTTTTGCACGGGTCATGTAACATTGTAATAATTATATAAAAAATAATTAGATTGTTAATATTGTAGAATGTAGATATTAAAGGAAATTATGAGCATTAATGTAATGTTTCTATTAATTTTTTGGCTAAAGTGCACTTTTCACCCCTTAAGTTTTAAAAAGTTGCGATTTTGACCCCTATAAAAAAAAGGACAAAAGTGATCCCATGTTTATGAAAATATGCTCTTTTGACCCCTTATCTTCTCAAAAAGTTGCAATTTTGGCCCCTTTTTGGGGACACATGACGTCTTCTCAGCAATTGTGGGACGAAAGGAGCCAAAATTGTAATTTTTTTTAATAAGGAGTCAAAATCGCAACATTTTGAAACTTAAGGGTCTAAAAGTGTAGTTAAGCCTAATTTTTTCTCTTATATAAACAAAAATTTGTTAAATAGTTGAGTCACATCTGTTATGAATTTTATTTGCTTATATATGTGAAAACAATTTTTTATGTATCTAGAATTTTGAAAACTCGTGACCATTTTCAAAATCAAAATTAATGTAGTGTTTATATTAAATAAATTTTTATTTTATATGCAAAACACTATTCAATATTTGCACCGCACCCGTTGCAGATTTTATGTACTTATATTTGAATAAACAAATTTTTATATATGAGAAAGTCAATATGATAAAATTTTGGAAACACATGCCTATTTTCAAAATTTCAATATTTTTTTGAAGAAGCTAAACTAACCCCCTCAAATTGGTACCAGAGAGAATCAAACCTGAAACCTTGAGGAGAAATTTCAATATTGATGTAGTGTGTCTATTAAATAAGTTTTTATTTTATATTTAAAACACCGTTAAATATTTGAACCACACTTGTTGAGGAATTTATATGTTTATATATGCAGAAGAACGTGATTATTTTCAAAATATTAACATTAATGTAATGTTTCTATTAATTTTTTTTATATGCAAATTAGTAACTTTAAGAGATTAAAAGAGATGAGAATAAACTATTTTTCTATACTTATGACATATAAGAGTAGCATAATCTGTTTCCTATATTTATGTTATAATACATTGTTTTTTCTTATTATTTAATAGCAAATTGACCATGAAATCCACTAAATTAGTGATATTATAAGTCTAATCGAGGATTTTTTGTTTTAGCTATCATTCCTCTACCGTGATCGATCTTATCGGTGATTGAATGCTTTAGATATTTGGCTCAAAATTATATGTTGAGGTTCTAGAAAAATCGTGGCACGATTTTGGTTCACTTTCTGGGAGGTAGCCACTGTAAATATCGTGGCATGTTGGAGAGGCATTGTGGCACAACCAACGAATATAATGTAGTATTCTACTGTTGAACTTACTAAAATCATGGTACGATGGTTTCCTACGTGACACAATTCTCTCGAGATCTAGGCAATATATAAAGCTTCATTCTTTATGTTTTGAGAGAATTTTAAGAGAGAGAAACTTGAGAAACTAAAGAAGGAAACGTTAGAGTTGAGTGTCTTTGGTGAGAGTTTATTTCTTGGGTTCGAAAATATTTGTAAACACCTTTAATGGTGAGATTTCATTAGAGGAAGGATCAAAGAGCTTCCTTTAGTATTTTCTCTTAGGATTTACTATGAATGTAAACGACTTGAAAATGGATAGAAATTAGGTTTGTTCTTTGTGAGATTTTAAGCTAATTTCTTGTAAGATTTGTGTACCACTTTTATCATAGTGAATCGAAGAGTTGCTCTCTCTCCTAAAATATGTCATTTTTGGACTAGACTGTGTAAACAATATTAGTGTGTTGTTTTCTTCTTTTCTCTCTTATCTTTGTTGTTTTGAATATGTTTGTCGTGTTGCTTCACAATTAGATATAAGTCTTTTTGTTATTGTTGTTTGAGACTACTTTACTCATTGATTACAACTTCATTTCTTTTACACATCTAAGTTTATTAATGTAATTATTTATTCGAATTCACAGCAAATACAATTATGATTTTTTTTTCTTCCTTTCTTTTCATCCTCAACTGTACTAGTAGTCTAGTACCTTAGGTGGTAAGATTCCACATTAACAATATTGCATAGGATTCCAATTCTGATTTTAATAATGAAACATCAGACAGATATGTTAATTAATTAATAATCTTGATTGATTGACAAACACAACACAACGTGTTCAGACTTTCCATAACGGCTACATTCTCCCACAAATAAGTCACACCTCAGCTCTAAAAAATGGACAAAAAAGATTCACACACTCCTTTTTCGCTATATTCCCTTTTTCAGCTGACCGTTACACTTCCCTTCCATTCTCTTCTCTCTCCTCCGTTTCATCATGACGGTCGTAACCACAGCCACCGCACGCACCAAGAGGATCGTGAAACTCACTCTCGCTCTTCTCGGTCTCGGCTTCAATTCCTCCAAATGGTATAATTACATTCTATTATTTCTCTATTCTATGTTGTTGATTGAAGAATGGGGGGGTTTAAATAGAAATAAATAAATGTGGTTTGATTTTGCAGTAAAACAGCGGCGAAGATGGCGGTGGCGAGGATTAAGCTGTTGAGGAACAAGAGGGAGGTTGTGGTGCGGCAGATGAGACGTGACATTGCGATGCTTCTTCAGTCTGGTCAAGATGCCACTGCTCGTATCAGGGTAATTTTAGATTTAGAAACACACTTGGAATAATTGATTACTAAGTTTTGAAGAATTGATCAGAATAATTAGATTTGTTGCAACAATGTTTTGCCATTGCAAACCAAAGTTGAGGGGTTCTGATAAGAACCACATACACACACACCAGACACGATATTGACTCCGACTTGAGAAAATAGAGATTATTGAATGTAATCACTTATGTCGTGTTGTGTGCTAATAATTCAAGAAAATAGAAGTGATTGAATGTAATCACTAATCACACGTGTTGTGTCAGTATCCAACGCCGACATATGTCATACACGTGACACCTGGCACACCTTCAATCTGAAATGTCGGTACTGCCTTTTCATCTTAAGAATGGCGCTTCATTCTATAAAGCTAGATCATTGTGTCAAATTATGAACAGAAATTTCTAATTCTGTACAGAAATTTATTCTTAAGCATGGTGCTTCATTTTGTAAGGATGGAGCTTCATTTCGGTGTGAAATTACGTTTAATATAAACATTCACAGGATAGGAATTTGGATTGATAATATAATTTTTGGGATTAGTTGTAATTCACAACTAATGTAATGGTTTCGTTTTGATGTGTTTACCTTTTTGGCTGTGGCTAATGTCTATTGAACTTGAACGCTGAGACTTGTTACCTTGGGAATAATGATATGGTGATGTATGAGATGTCATTTTTCTTTTCGATATTGGGATGATGAATTTGTGATTTTTAACAAAAGATTTTATTGGATTATAGGTTGAGCATGTGATGAGAGAGCAAAATGTTTTGGCTGCAAATGAATTCATTGAGCTATTCTGTGAATTAGTTGTGTCCAGACTCTCAATTATTGCAAAGCAAAGGTGAAATATTGCTCTCTCGTTTTAGTTAAACTGTTATGAAGGCTTGAAATTATAATGCTAATCCGACGCATTTCAGGGAATGTCCTGCTGATTTGAAAGAAGGAATTGCTAGCTTAATATTTGCATCCCCTAGGTGCTCAGAAATTCCAGAACTTGTATCGCTAAAGAACATCTTTGAGAAGAAATACGGGAGGGATTTTGTATCTGCTGCTACTGATCTTAGACCTAGCTGTGGTGTAAACCGCCAGGTAAGTCATCTCCAGATTGCATTTTTCCTTGTGTTTGCTTATAATGAAGAACGGAGTGTTCGGATTTGGTGCTTGCTTGTGTGTGTAATATTTATATCCTATTAATTCTCGAAAGTATTCTCTCTGATGCCTGTTAGTTTCAATGTTTTTAGTTGATTGACAAGCTCTCGGTACGCACACCTCCCGGTGAAGTTAAGTTAAAAGTATTGAAGGAAATTGCTAAGGAATATCAAATTGATTGGGATACTGCAGAATCTGAGAAAGAGCTTCTCAAGCCTCCAGAAGAGCTAATAGTATGAGTTCTTGTTCTATTTATCTAACATCCATTTTTCTGTATGTTATATGTCGCTTGCTTTCTTATGTTGTCCTAGTTCTCCATTGATATTTTGGCTCTTCTCTCTTATCAGGAAGGGGAGCGCACTTTTGTCAGTGCCAGCACCTTACCAGTGAAGAATTCAACAACTGTTTCCATGGAGTCAAATAAGCCAGCAACAAGGTGAATCAAACAATACTCTTAGGATATATGATAAGGTGGAGTTCTTCAGAATTTGAGATAGGGAGTTAGTTAGAAAAGTTATTAGCTAATGAGGTAGTTAGGATTATCATGTATAAATAGGAAGGTTTTGGAATTAGAGGGATCATCGTTGAATATTGTATCTTTTGTGAACAGAATAGTGACTCTATTGTGAAGGAGAAACCTTTGGAGTAGAGATGTCTCTCCTATTTTTTTCATTTTCTTCAGTAAATTTGTGTTTTAGTTTCAATCCAATTATTGGGTTCCTAAGAAATACCCTGTTGCCTATATGAATTATATCGTTCTTATTTTCTAATGGGATTCTGTGATTTGATCAGATTATCAGGCGGTGGAATAAGTGATTCCATGCATTTTGAAGATTCTAAGTCTGCTGCTGAAGTAGCAACTGAAGCAGCTAAGAAAGCAATCGCGGCTGCTGAATTTGCTTCTTATATGGCTATGAAGGACTCTAATGAAGCCTCTCAACCATATTACAATGATAAGTTCTATAATGATCCTGCAAAATATACTCATGACTTGGCTCATAAATCAACAACGGAGGAGAAAATGCACAGGTCGCATAGCTTACCAAGGTCTGATCACATGAACAATGAGGATATATTGTATGGTGGAAAGGATTATAGAAGACACAGCTACCATCCAGCTTCTGCACACTCAGCCGCTTCTGTACATTCAGACATTAAGTTTGATGAATCAGACTGTGATGAAGAAATTGAAGCAGAAGAACCTCCAGTTACTTTGCCACCTAAACGGCTTCCACCACCTGTACCGTCATCTGTGGTTAAACAGGATTCCAACATCCGTGTTCATCCTAAATTGCCGGATTATGATGAACTCACTGCTCGTTTTGATGCTCTAAAATTCAAAAAGTCACAGCCATGAACCCTTTGAGCAACCACTTATCAAAATGTTCTAGCTTAGTTCATTCATTTATATACATATAGAATAGTATATTTTGTCATACTGATGAATTCTAAGAATGTCATAATCTTGGATGCTATACTTATTTTATTTACAATATTGGTACGCATTGTTCTGCCACCACGTATTATATCTGTTTCGAATATATGAATTGTGCTGTATAATTTTGCTAATGTAATTCCCAATAATATTGTAGCTCTATTTTACTTTTGATATAGCCAAAATCGTGTCATCATTCACTTCGGGTACATAAGTTGTTGCCCTGTATCCGAGCACCCAACACCACTTGAACCAATCTCTGCAAGAACCATCATTCTATTCCAACACAACATTTTCAGCCCAAAAACTCAATCAAATATGCCTATGTAATGAAATGATGTTATTACCACTAATGACAACATTACATTTAAATTTAAAAATATATAGGGTTAATTGCTCAAATTGACCTCGTAATATACATGAAGTTTGAAAAATGATCATGTAGAAATACAATACACGAAGTTCGGCAAGTGACTTAGAAGTTGAAAACTTTCATGATTTTTCGCAGGCATGTGTTAGGACATTAAAATATGGTTTTCCAACGAAAAATAAAATTTTAAAAAATATCCATCTAAAACTTGAACTTTGAGTTGATTGTTTGCAGATAAGTTTATAAAAATACAGAGAAAGGTTATGAAAAGTTTCATAACTTTTCTAAGATGCCTAGATTTATTTTATTTTGATTTTTCAACCAAAATATGCAACATTGCAATTTTGTTTCGAAAAAGCATATACTTATAGGTCAAATTTTGTTCCCAAATTTTGTACGCATGGTTATAACATTATCACAACCTTCACCACAAAACTTTTGAGTTTTGAAATGAAGGATTAATTATGAATTGTATAAGAAATTCTTGATTTTTTTTTTGAAGAAGCTAAACTAACCCACCTAAATTGGCACCTGGGAGAATCGAACATGATACCTTGAAGAGGAGCACACTCACATGTCCCAAGCCAATACCACCAAAGCCAATCCAAATGGGTTTAAGAAATTCTTGATTATAACGAACGAAAATTCATAATTAACCATTCCTTTGTCGAAAAATTCTAATTTCTTGTGAAAAATTATATTTTAATGCCATAAACATGTCTGCAAAAAAGCATGAAAAAATTCAACTTTTAAATCATTTTTTTAGACTTCGCATATATTAGAGGATCAAAATTATGAAGAATATCAAATTATCAGATTAGAATGTGTTTTTATTTTACAATGTCAATTTGATCAATTAACCCCCTCACATGCTTACCACCAATAATAGAAAAATATCAATAAATTATGGTTATGTTAACTTTCATGGTTGGAATCGTGGACCACTTGCTTAAAACTCATTTATAGTATTCTTAAGCTCACCAACCATAATACCTATTATGAACAAGTTATTTCTTTTCTTTGTGAACAGAAACAAGCTACTCTAGCATGTAACATAGTGTAGAAAGAGAATGGAAATGAATGCAGGCATGAGCAGTAGATGGATCAGAGCAGAAAGCAAACTAGACCACAAATGCATTTATCAAACATATCTTGATTTAAGTGTTTAACAAGAGATACATTCCCTCTAACTATTTCCTTTTTATTCACGTACATTTAAAATTCCTAAGACAACAGATATAAACGAAGAAAATACATTGATTCTTCTTTACAGAAAAAGTTATAGCATTTGAACACTTATTTAACATGTGGTTAGTTTCAATTCAATGGGGATAAGCATCCACAAACATATTCACAAATTAAACAAAGCTATCATGTGCAATTAGTGGCCTTGATTCCAAGATACTTTACCAGTTACCATTGGTTTTGAAATTGTTAAATCAATGGGGAACCGTCCATTTTAGCATTTTGGCCAAATTTTACCATCTTGTGGCAAATTAGCTAAAAGTTATCGAATGTTACATCATCTTCTTTTCTTCTTCTATATATTACCACAAGTAGAGTTTTGTTTTTGATAAATTACTGTTAGTAGAGTTTTTCTTTCATCTTGTGTATTTGTAGGTTTTTAGATATTTTGGCTCGTCGTACTTGTCACAGACTTTTGTGCTGTTTATTATAAATTTATTATGAATTAATATAATAAATAAAAAATAAAAAAATGTTTAAAATATTTTCTGAAGGGTAAAAATGGTTAAAATATAAAATAATTGTTTTTTTACAAATGTTATATTTACTCAATGACGTTTATTTTATGTAACATGAATACAAATTTGTATCATCATTTTTTTTAATGAAAATTTGTATCATCATATAAATGACTTGTTAAATATTTGAATAGGAGAAATAATTTAAGGAGGCTGAAATAATAACATAAATAATATCAAAATAGTTGGTTTTTCTATTTCAATTATACTCTATATCAAATTTCATTATAAGAATACCATATTTTTGGTGTCTTTAAAAAAGATAAGAATTTATATTATATGATATTATATTTGTTACATTGTTGGTGTCATTAAAACATATATGTTTAGGTTTTTTTTTTAATAAGAAAAAGATAAGCATAGTTTGTTACAATATAAAGGTGCAAAATATATATAAGTATAATTTTTTCCTAATTTTTTAGGCATCTATACCTGTACTTTTAATTAAAATCTAAATTTTATAAAAATAATCATACGCATTATGCAACACTAAAAAAATTATACGCATTAGCGTAACAAAAAAATAGGCGGATGAACATAAAGTATTACTCTAAACGCTAATGTGTGTGTATATATTTGTGAGGTTGAAGAAAGGAAATAAAAATATTTCGTATCATTAAATGACAGCGTGAATAAAAATATTTGTGAGGTTGTGATAATTAAACAATATTGAAATTAAATATACAAGTGATAAAAAGATAATAAAATTCCTTTGAAAAAAAGATAATAAAATTAAATGAAACCTCCTTAAAAAATTAAATGGAACGGTTCAAAAAAAAATTAAATGGAAGAAAAAAACATATTGAAATATAATATTAAAAAATAAAAGAAAAAGTTCCCAGCGTGAGTTGAAGAGAGGTGCTTGTGAAATAAATCATCGAGAAGTAGTTTTTTGAAGTAGCATTCAACAACTTTTGGCCAAAGCTCATTCCATTTAATTTTATGCATTCAAAAAAGTACTTGTTTTAGTAAATACTTAATTGATATTGTGTTTGGTCTAACTTCTCATTAAAAATGTAGAGAAGTTGAAAAAAAGCGGGATCAAACGGTACCTTAATCTTCCACAACGACGGTGTAGAAGCAATTGAATTTAGAAGAAAAAAATTGGAAAATAGTTAAAAATATAAAAATTGAAAAATAGTTTAAAAAAAATTGGTGAGTTGGCACTCACTCAAAGCCATGAATTATTGAATGACCAAATTGCCCCTCCTAAGGGCAAAAAAGGAAATTTATAAGGCATTCATTTTCTTATATAGTAATAGACTCATATTGGTATATTATAATTATTATTCTTTATATTTAGAATATATATATATATATATATATATATATATATATATATAATATTAAATTTAACTAATCGATCAATGAAAAAAATTTATTCGTCATGTATATGAATTATATTTGTCAACGACTTCTTTAGTGACCTATTTATTTGGTCGATTATATTAAAAAACAAAAATTTTAATTAATTATTTAGTCATAAATTATTAAGGTTTAAGAGATAAATTACATACATGGCATTCTAATTTTCATTTATTTAGAAGATATCAAAATATGAAGGATCAATCACATTCACAGTGCCATGTATGTGTCACAAATGTTGATTTTAATGTATTATATATAATTTAATCAACTTAAGGTTTAGGAAATGACTAATTTGCTACAATTTAATCAATTTATAGGACGAAAATGCAACTTTTTTGTTAGTAACCTTGCAATAGTGATATGAGACAAACAAAAAAAAAGGTGTTTAAACCTAAATAAAATATACTAAAATTAAGTATTTGTTTAGTGACAAAGAAACATTTTTCTCATGTATGTATGAATTGTATGTGTCAGCGACTAACGACTCATTTACATGAAAACAACGTTAGAAAAATGTGAAAAAAATTATAGTTAGGGTATTGGAATAATTCCTATTTATAGTTAGTGTATTATATTTGCTCTAATTTTTATATCTAAGATGGTAAAAAAAATACAATTTTAACCAATTTTGTAGTCACAAATTGTTCTGTCATATAAGATCAAAATCCACCGTCACTTCGTCATAGCCTCACAAGTCATCCAATTGTTAGCATGTTAAGTACCGAAGCTATGTCAAGATAGTCTTACATAGATATAAAAATAAATAAAATTATTTGAGCGTACACAATGATAAAAAAAATCACATGATAAATAAATTAACCATATCACTCAACCTCATTAAACCATTTTATTAAAAAAATATATATATTTGTGTATGCGTGTCTATTTTTTTAAATGTGAGTTATACTCAATTAAGTATTTCTCATGTCAACCTTTTATGAGCTTTCAAATCTTCCCTTAAAAAAGAAAAACGAGCTTTCAAATCTTGGTACCAGCACACAATTGAAATGTTTGTTGTGGTGTGTGGCTCATATGCATTGAAATATTCTGACCCTCTTTGAAGATGATGACAACTACATGAAATGAAATAATGGCTAGTGTGAAATATTGAAGACAGAGTCGGTTTGGTAAGATATATAAATTAGCTATAACTTCAAATGTACGACAAAAAAAACTTATTTAATAACTATCTTTTCACCGCAAATTTATAATTTAATTTATTAATTATATATATGAGATGTTTTATATTAATAAGTTTAAATTTATTGAATTCTAAATACTTAAATATTAATTAATATTAATTTTATTTCACTACTAGAAAAAGCAAAATTAGAGTGGGAAATTAGTGACGGAAAAAATAAAATCCCTCATAAATTCCTTGGTCGCAAAATTTAGTGACGAAATTTGAGAGGGATTTCATGTTTTCCCTCACTAAATTTCCCTCACTAATTTTTGTTTTTTTA
>Ga0315914_1004240_pt1 | contig 21488 bp, 12 predicted proteins | sample MpolenodulesMG_FD_203920 | JGI IMG/M metagenome (GOLD analysis project Ga0315914, IMG submission 203920) | Medicago polymorpha root nodule microbial communities from Los Angeles, California, United States - elongated nodules | ecosystem: Host-associated > Plants > Roots > Nodule | place: USA...
TATAGATTATATATAATTAATAAAGATAATGCAACATACAACATTTCTTATTTATTTATTTTTCAATAAATAAATAATATGCTCAATTTATTTATATGTATTATTTGTATTCTTTGTACTAGCAAAAAAAATACAATAATATTTTACTTGGAAAATTTATATTTTTGATTAATTAAATTCTTCAATTTAATCATCAAATAATAAAATAATTCCTTAACAAGAACTAGAACACTCGTTTGTGTGTGACCCTGTAGGTTCAATACTAAACTAGTAATAAATTAATCAAATTAATATATTAATCAAGGTAGGCGTCTAGTAACACTCCTTGACGTCCAGGTAGTATGAAGTATTATTTTACTTTCAAGAACCAAATGGAACGACATAATATTTTTCTTCCGTCGTTACAACTCTTGTTAACTCTAGAGCATGGTACAATTGTCAAACTCTAATAAGTTAACATGTATGACTTAAGAAACTCATTTCTTCTTTCATTTAATTTCTCTGGCCAGGGTTTTAATTTTATCATAGAGTTCAAACTCATTACCAAGAGTTGACGGATCTCATCTTGATTAGTCATTAATTATACAAGCATTTAATCGTATCCAATATCCTTTCAACTAGCACCCTAAGGTATTACGTGTTCGGAATCAAAATACAATAAATAACATGTTAATTACTATGACAATCTCAGGTCAAAGAAAATTATTATTTTCTTTCTTGAGAATTTTTCTATTGACATTTTAAGGTAATATCGATCATTAGAAATTCTCATTCGAGCCAGTTCAATGATCACATCACTATATGCATCATCTATATATGTAATTTAATAAATGAGACTTATTAATCTTTATCCAATAAAGACTATCACATATATATTGATCTATCCGAATTATTGATGTCCTACTCACAACAATCATACGATCAAGAACAATTTAGATTAAAAATAATAAAAGACTTGCTTCTCATTATCATAATCTCTATCATGATAACTATAGTTTTAATCATGGACGTTATCAAATTAACTATTTCACTAAACAGTTAAAAAAGATAATGAATATTTATCAAGTCTAAAATTGGTTACATAATTGATTGGATCTTGGGCATTTCCAACATGTTCCACGTGAGATTATCATGTAGCATGGCAATGAGAGATATGAACTTGGTCAAACTTGACTTGGCCACTCTCCAAAGATACAATTAGTTACTAAAACTTCTTTCAAATTAAATAATTAAAATAATAATAAATGATTAATTACTTCAATATAAAATATATTCATCAATAATAATAGCTCATCAAAATATTTAAGAAATGTTAAGAATAATAATTATACTTATTTTATCACACCAAATTGATTAAATAAATTTAAATAAATAAATAACTCAAGAAAATTATTAAAATGACATGTATAAAATATTGGGTCGTTACACAATGTAACCAACATGGAATCAGTTTCAAGCCAAACCTGTCTCCACCCCTTTTGGTGAGCTAATTCTATAGCAAACATTGCTCCATTTACTTCTGCAACTAAAGAGTTTGCATTACCCAAATTGTAAGCAAAAGCACCCATAAATTCAACATTGTTATTTCTATAGATACCTCCACAAGAAGAAGGGCCAAGATTTCCCACAAAAGCACCATCTATGTTGTACTTTATCCAATGAAATACTGGAGACTGCCACAAAATTTCTTTAATTCTAGACGCCCTACCATAGTTCAACTTGATTGAGAAGGCTCTGAGAAGAACAAAATCAGAAATGGAAGTGTTTGCATCACATTTTAAACGGTTGCCTGACATTGTTGTGCCCGCTATAATGAGATTGATGGCTGATTTGAAGTTGATTTTTTTGTTATTGAACCTCGTTTGATTCCTGTAGAACCAGATAATGTTGATGATGTTGGTAACTGCTGCTAAAACCACAATTTTGCAGAGAGGGGACCAATTTCTATGAACGAGTTGAATAGCTTCTTGAATTAAGGTAAAAGTGCACTTCAAGTTGATGATGGAACTGAGCCAGTGCCAAATAGATGTAGCAAAGGAGCACTCTAAAAATAAGTGTGCAATGGTTTCTTGTGCTTTGTCACATAAACTGCACATTGATGAAATATTGCAGCCTCTTAATGAAAGGTTGTCATCAGTTGGTAACTTGTTATGCAAGGTTCTCCATATCATAGTGGACTTAGAGGGAGGGATTGCATTGTTCCAAATGTTCTTGGCCCAAGATAAATTTTGTCCACCATTGCAGTGAAACTGATAAGCCTCTTTGAAAAAAAGCCCTCTGTCATGAGAGTGTTTCCAGATTATCTTATCTTCTTTCTCAATTACATGAATTGAAACATCCTTAATGAAGTTATGAAGATTTGGAAATATTTGTAAAAGGTTTTGAGGTATGCTCCAGGAATGATTAATGATGAATTGACTGACAATAGCTTTTAAGAATGGATGAAAGGCAATTGGAATGTCAAGAGATGAAACAATTGAGTTACCACACCAGAGATCATTCCAAAAGTTAATATCATGACCAATGCCTAGTAACCAAGATGAGTTAGAGATAACTTCCCGGTACTTGTGCTTAATACTAGTCCAAATTGAAGATGAGATATGATAAGCAATAGGAACATTGTTCTTCAAAACTCTATTCCTTACAAATTGAGCCCAAGGCAGATTAGATTGTACCATTGCCCAACAGAGTTTCAGATTGGCACCCTCATTGATTTTTGATAGAGATCTAATTCGAAGTCCACCTGCATTGATGGGGGAGCAAACCTTATGCCAAGCTACTGTGACTAGGTTCCTTTTGTTAACATCTCCACTCCAAATAAAATTTTTCATCCATCTTTCCAAATCTTTAATTAAATGAACAGGCCAAGAGTAGATTGTAATGCAGTGAACAAGCATGCTGTGAATCACACTTTTCACTAACTGCACTCTTCCAACAAGAGATAATAAAGATGCTTTCCATGCTAAAAGCTTGAGTTTTACTTTATCAGCAATTGGTTGAAAATAAATTAGTATATATCATAAAAATATTTATTTATGTTAAAATAGATTAAAGTGTAGTTCATATTTAATTATTAAGAGAGGGGATTGTAATTCAAGCATCTTATTGGGGAGGAGAGTATATATTTTTTCTTTTTAAGGGAGGGGAGTGTATATTTTAACATAAGAGGGGAGGTGAACATAATTCAAGCTTCTCTTATGAGGGGGAGTGTAATTTACTCTTAACTTTATGTGCATCTACAATACTTGTTATTTCAGAAGGAATCAATAATACAAAATTCGTTTATAGTTCTTTTTTTAATTAACAAGGTTCTCAATTCAAAACAATATTGTTCTTAAACTTAATCTTTTGTAATAATATCACATTCACAACCACAATACATTTCATTAGAAAAACAATTATGTGGAACACAAATTATAAGTATCGAATATGTAAAGAGATGACATTACCTCTAGTTTTTATGTCTTGTGAGAACTCATATATGGTGAAGATCATAATCATAATTCATAATAATAGGATTTTACTATTTTCACATGTTCAAAGCCTAGATGTATGATAATCTCATGAGCACATTCAAGAGGCATAAATAATTTTTCTTTAATTTATTTTGTAGAACATGTACTAAGATCAAATAGATCTTATATATTTGAATTGTGGTCAAGAACTCAACCACAAGTCTCTTTTATTGGTGGTGGCTAAGGTTTGAACCACAAACCTTACATATATTATGGATTGTCCTTACCAACTGAGCTAAGCTCACGAGGACCAACCACAAGTCTCTATATATCAACAATGAGCAAGGAAAATCATATTTGTTTGCAATCCTTTAAGGATGTTTTTATGTTAAGTTTCAGTACTTCAAGAATTATATCTCAAATATTTATGGTTTGAACAATCTTTCAGTGATGTTCTTCATAAATTATATCTAAAATTTTCATCAATGATTATAATTAAAAATTATTCTTTGTGCAATCCATCCGGAATACTTGAATGTTGAATTCTTCTAGAATTCATACAAAATAAATAAATATGATATATTAAATTATTAAATATCACAGACAAACCAGCAACAACCAAATATAAATTACAAATCATTCCAAAATGCACAAAACTGATCGCGTCAAAATAAAATGGAAAATTGTTCATACATTAATAAAAACTTACATATTTGATATTAAACTCCTTTATTACTTCAAAACTTTGATAAGTTCCACATTTTGCATATAGAATTTGATATGAATCTCCTTCCAAAGCTAACAAAAAACAAGACATATTCATAATATGGTAGTTAATGTATTAGATCCCCCAATGTTGTGTTTGGTTTAGATAGACAAACAACATCATTGATTCACTAATATATTATACAAAATAAAATAAAAAAACATATTTGTACAACTATTGTGTACAATTAACCTTATGGTTGAGGATGTGGTTTTGTTGTCAACAACTGATTCATGTGCAGCTAAGAGTAAACCCTCATTTGAGTCCCTGAAATTGTCCCTCGCTATCACATCAGTCTTTGAATCAAATAAAATTATCAAAAAGTCCCCCATTGTTTGATTCGTTAGTCAATTGTGTCCTGAACGTTAACTTGCTGTTAACGGTGCTGATGTGTCCGTTTAACTTACCACTTCAGCTGCTTTCTTGTCTGTCCACGTTGGCAAGGGACTAAATTGCATAGAGGACAACATTGCAACAACCATCTGTTTTTCCCTTCCTTCTCCTTCATCATCCAATTTCAGAATTATCTTTTCTTCTAACCCAATAAAAAATTTGCTAAAGTAGCACTTACGGGGATATAAGAGAGCGACAACCTTATTGGTGTTGATGTTGTTGAGAGTAACAGCAACAAATTTCTGATTAAATTTTCATCCATCAGCCTTCTTTTATCATTCCATAATCAACAACAACAGAGATTTCAGCTTCATCAACAACAACAAATATCTAATTAAATTTTCTTCTTGGATTCAAAGGCATGAGTTTGAATGTTTATGTGTGATGATAATTTCTTGGAGAGAATATACGGCGAAGAAGACGAAGTGGCTGAAGAATTGGTGGTTGAGGATTAGGCTTGATCACGTAGTAGAATAGTTTATGGAATGGATTTGTGAGAAATTTCTTTTTATGTGGACGTCGTAAAATGGTTACATATAGGATAGGATTTGGATCCAGCTTCTGGGCTTTGATGAACATGTTAAGCAATGGATGATGAAGGAGAAAGAACATATGAATTTGCTTTTATTTAGTTTTGATGTTTTTCTGTTATAAAATTAATTTTAATTAAAATAAAAGCCAACTGAACATCCAAAAATCAAACAATTAATTAAAATATTCGTGTGAGTGTGCCACATCAACATCATTAAATGACATGTCATCAAAGTTAACAGCAAGTTAACGTGTAAGACGCAATTGACTAACAGATTAAACAATGAGGGACTTTTTGATAATTTTATTTGATTCAAGGACTGGTGTGATAGTGAGAGACACTTTCAGGGACTCAAATGAGGGTTTACTCAAATGTTTTTGTTTCATTCTTGTCCATTTATATTATCCTTGAAGTTGCTTTGCGGTATTTGTGAGGATTGTACGATGGTTAACATAGACATTTGTATTAGTAGTTGTGGGCTAATATGATTGAACAAAGTGGGTTGTCCTACATCAACTCATATCTCATATTAGTTTGGTTATGGAGTTGCTTATATCAATTTCCATCATCCCGCGTTCACATTTCTCCGTCTATCTTCTTGTACTACAAATTTAGCTTTAGTTGTCAAACATGTTTGTACTACTAAGTGTGATGTTAATATAAATATATTATAAAATTGTGTTCAATTAATAAATTTTGTTGTCTATTTTAAATTAAGTCATTTTAATAAATCTATGCTCATAGGATTTATTTCCGTTTTTGTCTCGTGAGCATAGCTCAGTTGGTAGGACAATGGATTATTATATGTAGGGCCGGGGTTCGAACCCCGGACACCCCACTTATTCACCTTATAAGGTGAATTCTAGCCACTAGGCTACCTGACCAAAAAAAAAAAATCCTATTGAATTAATGAATCGAATCAGCAATAAATCCTATTGGTCTATGACATTATGCATTCGGTTCAACCATTTTTTAAGTTGAGTTAACCGGTCTTAAAAATATCAACGTAAGTTAACTAATAACTATGGCGGAAAAATGTTGAGCGTAAGTTAACTCTCGACTAAGGAAGCAAAGTAATTTTCTTACATGTAATGAATGTAGCATGGGCCTTATAACCCAAGCCCATTAGTACAACTCCCACCTTTCATTTCTCCATTAAAACCACTAAACTTCTAACTTCATTTCTCATTTAACAATTTTAAGAAAATTCAAAGCAAACCGAAAGAGAGAGAACAAGCAAAAATGGTTGTAGAAGAAACCCCAAAATCCATCAACGACGATCAAATCACAAACCCTAAAATCGAAGACATCAATAACGATCTCGAAGAAGGAGAGATCGACGACGATGATTCCTCCGCCATTTCCAAACCCCTCACCGCCGGTCACCAATCTCACCCTCTTGAGAATTCTTGGACTTTCTGGTTCGATAACCCTCAAACTAAATCCAAACAACAAGCTTGGGGTAGTTCGATTCGACCCGTCTACACTTTTTCTACTGTTGAAGAGTTTTGGAGGTAAAAATTCTATCTTTTTCACTTTTGGTCTTCTGGGTCTTGAAAAAATTGTTCATTTATTGTTTATTGAATCAAAAGATTCATTTTTTGTTTCTTGGGTGTTTTTAATTTTGGGTCAAAAGATTCAGTTTTAGTGAATTGGGTATTTTTCACATTAGGGTTTGTGATTCATTTTTAGTTAATTGGGTATTTCTTGTTTGTACAATGTTGAAGAATTTTTTAGGTAAAGCTTCGATCTTTTCACTTTAGGGACCTGTTTGGATATAGAGCTTATTTGCAGCTTATATCACAAGCGTTTATCATGTGCTTATCATGATAATCGCTTTTGTATAAGATTGCATGAGCTGTTTTATAGCAAAAAAATAAAATAACGCTGAATAGTTTTTGTATATGCCATAAGTTGTTTATATAAGCTATATTTGAGAACTTAGGTAAATAAGTTGGAAAAAGCTTATCTTATGAAAATTGTCATAAGCTGTTTTCGTAAATTCTCTTAAACAGTCTCACAAACCTTATCTCATTAGATAAGCTCAAATAAGCCAATTCAAACATGCCCTAGGTCTTTTGGGTCATAAAAAAATCGGTCATTTATTGTTTCTTGGATATTCTTGTTTCTTAGTTATTCGTGTTACTGAAATTTTCATGGTTTTTTCAGCATTTACAATAACATTCACCATCCTAGCAAGTTGGCTGTTGGAGCTGATTTCCATTGTTTCAAGCATAAGATTGAACCAAAATGGGAAGACCCTATTTGTGCTAATGGTGGAAAATGGACTGTGCAATTTACTAGGGGGAAATCTGATACTAGCTGGTTGTATACGGTAGGCTATTGAATTTGTTTTATGAGGGTATTATTTTGATTATTCTTTGTGATGAATTAAAGTACTAATTGGTCATGTGTGTGTTTTTGTTCTTGGTAACTTTAGTTGTTGGCAATGATTGGAGAGCAATTTGATCATGGAGATGAAATTTGTGGAGCAGTTGTGAATGTCAGGAGTAGGGCAGAAAAGATTTCTATTTGGACTAAGAATGCTGCTAATGAATCTGCTCAGGTAATTTCTTGTTCTTACTTTTGATTCAATAGGAACTAGATTGTTTTGATGTTGAAGAGTAATATTATGATTTTCAAACTAAAGACGTGCATTTATTATGTGACTGAGACCCCAAAGAAAGAATTAGATGGTTATTATAATGGCATGTATTCAATCACAGTTCGTGAACAATTTAAATGGACATTTTTTTACATTTTTGTTGCTTCAATGCCTGTGTTTCTTGTTTTCTCCCAATACCTTATTGTTTACAATTCAAACTAGATGACTACTATGATGTTACAGAGTATTATTATGATTTTTCAAACTAATGATGAGCAGTTGTTATGTGAATGGCTCACTCTTATCATTGCTGTTAAATATGAATGTAAAAAGCATGTATTCACAGTTCATCTGCTATTTAAATGGACAGTTTTCACGTTTTTTGTTTATTCAATGTCTGTGTTTCTTGTTCTTCATCAATACCTTATTTATTGGATAGAGTGAACCACTAATATAGTCTCTGAAGTTTATAGACTTTGGTCAATTTGGCCTCTGTAATTTATTTAATTTCTTAATGACCTCTGATATTGAAAATCCTCAATCAGTTAGACCTTTTTGGTCAATCAATTTAGTCTGAAATTATCATAATGTGATTGAGAATTTAAATTTCAGGGATCACTTGTGAATTTTATTGATTTTAAGACAAATTGCCTAACTCCCAGCAATTTTAAAACTTAATTTATGATTCACTATTATTTTTTGGTAGAAGAGAATTTAAAAACTCTTGTAATTTGTCAGATGGAGAATGAATGTGTGATTATTATACATATGCTGCGACAATTCCATATAATTTACTCTTGAACTTGCCAATCTAACTTTCTCTCACGACTTTTGAGACCAGAAATTACCATATGTATCTTTTTATGCTTGTGCTGGTGTCTGTTTGAATCTTCTGATTGAACATTTGGTAATGGGGAACATGTAAACTTTCTGTTATATTTCAGGTGAGCATCGGAAAACAGTGGAAGGAGTTTCTTGATTATAATGAAACCATTGGCTTTATATTTCATGTAAGTAAAACTGCCAGTGTGTTTTTATGCCTGTGTCACTTCATCTTAAATCACACTAACTTCTGTTTTGAATTGTGCTATTTCTGTAGGATGATGCAAAGAAGCTTGACAGAGCTGCTAAAAACAAATATGTTGTATGAACTGTATAGCGATCTTACATGGAAGCAAGTGCATGAGAGATGCCCTCCAACATCCAACATGTAGCTCAATGCATTTTAGCCTCTTTTAAATCTCTCATCTTGAGTTGTATTTCTAGATTTGTGTCCGGATCGTCATTTTGACTGTAGACAATGCTTCATCAATAATAGAGTGATTTAGTTAATTGCTTCTTGATTGAATGGGGAAAAATTAGTGCATCCTAGTATTTGAATATCTGCTTGATTATTTTACTTTCCTTCTTGCTGTTATATATAGGATGTAGGGCGTAGTGTTTGGAAATGAGCGGAAAATATTGCATTCTATGTTGAATTGCATTCCGTCCCAAGAATTGAATAAAATAAGCAGTTCATTTGGAAATTGGAAATTAAATTATAGAGGCTGTTAATATCTGAAAATTATTTGAAGGGCTCTCTTTTGTGGGCATAACTCGGATCAAAATTATTCTCCACTGGTAAAGTATATGTATGTTAGTTGATTCTATTTCTTGAATGTTTGGTTGCTCATGAGTAAAATTGATCGTCTCAATAAATTGATTCTATTTGAAGCTATAAATTTGACCTTTTGGTTCTAGAATTGACTCTTAACATTCAAATTTGCTGAATGACTCACTTTTAGCAAAAATAATTTTTGTTTCAAGGCAGAATCATACACATTAATTTACTTTGGCGTAGCACCATCGGGGTTGCACCTCTCAATAACAAACACTTAAATTTACTTTCAAATAGTATCCTGTGAGTACACATCTGAAAGTTATAAATTGAGTACTCGCATGTATGTGTAATTTGGTCCTTAAAAGTGTAAATTGGGGTTTAAGATTTCTTAAAAAGTGATAATATTTGACACTCACGTAACAAATTCAAGCTCATCCGAAACTCAATAGCATAAAATAATTTATTTTTTAAGTTAGCTAGACTCAGAATCCCTTAAAAAGTTTCCGACACCCACCAAAGATAACAAGTCAGGTTTTTTGGGTAAAAATTAATTATCGATGATTGCTTTGTACCAATAACATGGTTATAAAAGAAAATAATGCACAAACAGTTAAAAGCTATTTAAGACAAAACTGATCAATACTTCTGGTTTTTAGCATAATCTGATCATTTTTATATCACATACAATTCTAAGTCTATCAGTGCTTTTCTAAGTTTGCCGGAGGATTCCTCCAAGTAGATACCAACAGGACTTCTTTATGTTCCAACAATAAGGCACACGTGATCCAAGACCTAATTCTACAGCAATATGCATATATAATTATTGTGCGTTTCCTGTCTAAAGGATATAAACAATCAATACTGGCAGATCAAAGGTATCAAAAAATTTCCCCTTCTTCCCAGCTTCCTCCTACTACTCCTCCTCCTCCGTTCAGAATCTCCTCATCTTCATCTGCGATATAATCATCCTTGATAAACAAACCAAGTCGCTCCAATGGGTTCTCGAACTGAAGTTTATCCAATCTCTCCATTGCAGTTCTGTGATCATTTCTACTGCCCATGGCCTTGTAAGACAGCCTACACCCACTCAAACTCTCCAGTTCTTTCACAACCTCCAAATTATGTTCAATGTCAACAGATCTCTTCATCTACAAAAGACACCAAGAGTGAATATTCATTTTGCTAATTATACAACATAAGTTATATAATATGGATGTTAAGACAAAACAAAACCTGTTCTATTGCAGCTCGTGCAGCTTCTCTTTTCTTTTCTATTCGTTGCCTCAATTCTTCCTCTGCCCTAATTCTTTCAGCAGCTTCAGCAGCTTTAATTTGGGCTTCGATCCTTGCTTGCTCTGTTAAGCATAGGTATAATCATAAATGAATCAAATTATAGTTCTCCCTATCCAACATAAAAGGTCACTTCAAATAATCTCTAGGCATTCTTCAAAGAAAAGTTAACATCCTCTCATTACCTTCCAATACTCTGCCCCCTCCCACAATTAAAGTCATTTTCAGTTTTCCATGTAATATAAATTACTTTTTCCAACAGTAACCTCTAATTACTTTTTAAAAGTAAGGCTCCCAAGTTGTTATATTTCATTTTACATTCATGTTAATGGCAACCACATCCATTCTCGACTAGGATAATCATTTAGCCTTTTACTTAATTTGTGTGGAACAAGCAAAGCTTACAGTTGCGGAAGGAGTACTTAAATATATGAGTACAAGACAATCAGTTTATTCAGGGTGTTTACACAATAAATAGAACCTTGCAACACAGATGACATGGCACAGAAAAAGTGCATGAAGCAAGTTCTTTTGAAATGTCAAGACAAATGTAAAAATGAAACTACAATTAATGCTGATGATGAGCACACAACAGTTCAAAAGAAGCACACAGATTTTCTACCAAATTAAATTGTCTTTCAAATAAGAGACAACATTCACCTTCACGTTGTATCCTTTCCAATCTTTCCTTTTCAAGCTGCCTATTCATAGGATCGCCTTTATCGCCCTGAAAGTGAAATGAAAAATACATTAGCAAAAACCACACTAGATTTCAAAAATTCATCTCGTTAAGGCAAGAGTAGAGAGAAAGCCTTACATGTTTGAGAAAAGTCTTCTCATGTGCTTTTAATATGGTATCCACAAAACGGCCTTTGAGCATAACAGCACGAAGAGCCTTTTGAGCCTTTTTAGGTGAAAGCTGGACAGGAAGAACAGGTGTGTTCCATACTAAAACATAAAAAATAAAAAATTAATAAACAATTATCACTATCAGACCAATTTTCATCACAAAAACAGAATTAATTGAAACTTAGAAGACAGAGAAACTGACCTTCAACAGAAGAGGCGTCAGTAGCAAGAGTTGCATGCGGAGAACTAGGACATGCGTGTTCACTATCTAAAGAACTTACAGCCCCTTTACATAATATCAACATCAAGTATACCATATCAGCAGTAATGTAAGCGGGTACAACATAATATTTTACAAATCATAATTCTTCTCACCATCAGAACCAGGATCAGATTTCCTCTGCAAAGGTGATGTACATTTAGCCTGGCAGTCCTGGTACAAAGATATTAATTCTTCTTAGATTTGAAAGTAGCAGGAATATCTTAAAGTTACAGCTAATTATGCTAATGATATATTATTAAAACCTGATTCAAAGCAGAAGCACCGCACGTAGTTGTCTCCCTATCTTCAGATCCTTCAAGAGATATATCAAAGTCAAACCACAAATACAAGTCAATCAAGCAAACAATAACACACTAAACACGTAAGCAACCACAAGATTGTCAAATAAGCTGACAGCACTAGAGTTAAATTGCAAGAAATGACACAACAGCATGTGACATCACAACAAATACTAAACTTGCATGCGACAAGACACAATGAAAGATAGGTTTTTCTTAATAGAACCAGAACCAGAGAGCTACTCTTAATCATGGTTAAATTTTCTGCCAATGGAATACACATCTATGAGCCCTCGATAAACTCATGCAGTACTCTTAATGTGCCGTACCTTTAATCAAGTCCTTCTCAAGTGGTTTGCAAGGAATCTGTGATAACTTAGGGACCTCCACCTATGAACAAAATATTTCCAATATAATGAAATCTATCAAAAATACATAAAAGAAACAAAAGGTCTATCTCTCATTAAGGTGACTGGATAAAAAAGTTGACAGAAACAGTAACTTCATATCAATTTCAGTAAATATATTGCATTGTTGCATATACAATAAGGTCTTTCTCCCTCACAGAATACAAAACTTACTTTAGCATCTCTTGTTGCCAATGAACTAATCTTGTGAATTCTTTTGTGTTCGGATGCCCGGGAGCTTTTGGTAAAGGAATCTTTATGCCGGGATGGTGTACCATTACAACTTTTTCTCATAGGTTCTTTAATCATTCCAATCTCACTTTTCTCATGCTCATCTTCGAAGTTCCATTTTTTATCCATGTCTTTCCATTTTCTTTCAAATAATTTGTTGAGTTCCTTTGCCATCAAATGAACATCGTTGCTTGGAGGATTATATGTCATCGCATTTGAAAAGGTCAATCTAACATCAGCTGCAAACTCCTCTTTGCTATAATAAATATTTTTATCCAACTTGAATTTAATTGTGCCTAAATCCATGGGATGAGATATGACCGTAAAATAATCTGGAATATTCAGCGCTACAGGATCCACTGGCGTCTTAAACACCCAGCTATAAGGATGATTAGTTAAGCATTTGAGGATTGTGGCACACTTATGTGACCCTTTCCGATCAAGCTTCTGCCTTTTATTCTTTGGACCCTCAATATCCCCTGATGGTTCCCTTTTATTTGAACCTAGCAGAGAGGACCTTTTGATAGGATTACAACGTCCATTTTCATCAAGTTGAGACACATTCTCTCCAACCTGACATTTTGGCCCAGAAACAACTTCTATCCTTTTGGTGGAGAACTTGATCTTCAACTTTGTAGCTGGTGCAATAATCTCTGTGGCAATCATGGTGATAAAAACCTGTGAGTGCGAGGTCACTCTCTAAATTTCCAAGTTCTCAAAATCCAGAATGCTCTAACTCCTCCGACACAAGGAAATCAGGTAAGCTATCATTCCATGTGAAGACTGGACAGCCTGAACAAATTCATAAAAAAGACAAAAGCCACCATCAGTTTCAACACAAAATACTTATGTGGGGCACAAACAGCAGCAGATTACTTTTCTTGTAAACTAAATGTTTGTCTCAGTCAAACTCACTCAAACTCACCATCCAATAGTTTTTTTACAGCACTTTCCAATATTTGAGTAATATAGTTATAGGATATAATTCATATACTTGGTCAGTGTAAAGATTTTTTCAATCATAATTATCATGTCGTTGAAAACTATCATATCGTTGAAAACATTTGCCTTTAATAATAACTTTTTCTAATGTTACCCATGATTGGTTGTGATTCACGAACAAGGTAAGACTTGATACACTAAAGATTCAAAATCAAACTCATAGTTATAACCAATAAAGTTAGTTTTCCTAAAACAGTATACTATGAATATAAAAAGCTTATTTAACATATGATAATGTGATATTAAAACTGAAATCAAATGCCCACTTCTAGACTTCTAGTGTATTGTATCATAGATTCAAAATCAAACTCATAGTTTTAACCAATAAAGTTAGTTTTCCTAAAACAGTAAACCATCAATATAAAAAGCTAATTTAACATATGATGCTGAAACTGAAATCAAATGCCCACAAATCATTCACCATAATCAAAAGAAAATTATACATCTATCATGGTAGTCAGAATCTAGATTTAACACATAATCAGTAAGGGGAAATAAAATCGTAACATTTATCGTAAGATTATACAAATTCATACATCTAAAAAAAATGCAAATAAAAATAGCATTAGTAGGAAAATATGGAAGCAGAGGAAAGAGATCGCAGGGAATTATGGAAGCAGGGAAAAAATCGCAGGGAAAAAACTCCAAAATTCACCGACAACAATACCCAATTTTGCCCCAATTCAAAAGAAAATCACGCATACTACTGAAATCAACAAAATTAACCAATTCAACAACTACCCAATAACAATATCAAACAAAACCCTAAATCACAAAACATTACAATAAACAAATCTCACTAGATCAAGCAATCGACAAATCAAGCCAAAACATCAAATCAACACCAAAATAACAAAACCCATTCAGAATTTCACTAAATTCCGAATTCAAATCGAAAAACCCATGATTCAAAAACGAAAAAAAGACCGAAAAATCAAATCTTGTAAATTACCCTAAAAAAATCGAAAGAACAAAAAAATAACCAAAAAGAAAAAAGAAGAAAACAGAAATTCAATTGGAAGGTTGAAAAGGAATTAGGGTTTAGAAAGGAAGTACCTTGAACGAAGCAGAGATGAAGGGCTGCGAAGCCTTGTCGAAGAGAAACACCGGCAGTGTGAAAAAAAACGATTTAGGGTTTTGAGTTATCTCTCACTACGCGTGTGATGTGAGTGAGATATGTTATTTGACTTTTATTTTTATGTTTGGGAGTGCGATATTTATTTATACTATTATTATTATTATTATTATATTTTGTTACTTGGGACTACTTCTTAGTGTGAAAAATTAAAAATTATCTTTTTTGTCTTCACGATTGAGTAAAAATAAGAAAGAGTTTGCGGTATATTCTTGGAAACATCAAAATAAATATGAATTTGTCAAAAAAAAAATTAAATGGAATAAATAAATATGAAAACGATTGATTTTGTTTTTGTTTAATCAGTTAGAATTATTTGGGTTTTGTTTTAGAGAGAAACTTCTATGCTTTTTCTATTGGTTTTAACTAAATTATCTATTTTTTCTTATTATTATAACCATATAAACCGTGATATATATTGAGGTTGGAATTCAAATTCTCCAAACACCTTCATTTATTCGCATTAATAAACGGTGAATTTTTACCACAAAGTTATTTGATTAAAAAATGTGTATAAATGACATATAAGCAAATGCATCTAAGTTTTGTCATTTGTTTTATACCTCTTGTTTTAATTTTGAACCATAAAAAAATATTTTATTTTCTTCTCTTTTTTTGTTTTTTTATCTATATGTCAAGTAATTTTTTTTTTAAGTAGTGTCTTGTTTGTGTAATACTGTCAATGTGTGTGTGCGATTGAAGAAAAATAAAAGATATTTGGACCTTTTGAATTACAAACCAATTGTGCAATCTAATTTTGATCATATGCTTTAATAATGTGTTAATTTTTACTATGTTAGTCATCATTTTTATTCTCCACATAAAATCTATAAAAAAATAAAATAAATAACTAATAAACTGTGGTGGCGGCACACTTCTCCAATTTGAACACTATCCAACTTCACTTTATTAGATGTTTTTCTCTCTTCTCTATTTTGAGCTCTCACAGTGCAATCCTCTTTCTCTTCACTTACTTGTTTGTGTACTCATTTCTCTTTATTTACCAAAAATACAGTTAAAACTTTCACTAAGAATGCAAGCAATCAAAAGTGCAACCCCTTCATTCCTCTTCAATCTCTGCAAAACTGCAACAAACATAAGGGAGGCTGAAAAAGGTTGACCACCGTAAAAAAAAAAAAGGTTGAATGATAAAAAATATGTTGAAATAAATATTGAATGATAAAAAATATGTTGAAAAAATATTGAATGATAAAAAAAATGTTGATAAAATGTTAAATGATAAAAACAAGGTTGAATGTAAGTTGCTGTATTTCCAAAGCGTAGCAGTAGTTAACTACTGTTGGAGGCTATTTTGTATTTTCCATGTGTTATTAGAAACTAATAGAAGTCAGGAAAGCAATTTTCTACCTCTAAAGCCCCATTATTTTCCTTGCAACTTTGTAAAACAAATGGAAAAGTCGTTTGAGTCATTTGGCAAATAGAGTTTGTTTCCTTTAAATTGTTAACTGCACCGTGCTTTTACATTCTCACTTCCTTTAAGATATTTCTCAATAATCAATTTTCTTATACAAGAGTAAATTAAATTATACTCCACTCGTCTAAGTGAAGATTTAATCACAGTCTCCTTCCTTTTTGGATTAAAATATGCACTTCCATCTCTAAAGAAGTAAAAAAAACTAGACTATATTATACTTCTTTTTTCCTAAAAGATGCTTGAATCGCAATTATCTATTTTAGGAATTAAATATAGGGTCCTGCTAACCGGTGTCCCTGGGGCACTGGTTAAGCATACCATAAAAGGGAATTATTACCATAAAAGAAAACTGTTTTTGACTTTATTATAAATTAATTACACAATTTCAATGCATTAACTACTATATAATTTCCTTTTTCATATACTTAATCAGTGCCCCGGAGATACCGGTTAGCATTTCCCTTAAATATATACTACACTTTAATCTATTTTAACGTAAATAAATACTTTCATGACATCTACTAACTTTGAGGCACCGGTTAAGAAAGAATAATTCAAAAGTAGAGGAATAGGTTGCTAGAAACCTTATAATGATTCTTCAAAAATATTTGAAAAATAAATTTAATTTTTCTAATTGACCAAAAATCTAAAATCTTGATAAAAAAATATTCTTGATTTGTGTTATTTCACACAAAAAAAAAGTATAACATAATTATTCTTAAGTTGTGCATTCTCTATTTATGTATTTTTTTTCCGCAAGTTTGTGAAGATAAAATACTAACTCATATAGGTTACTAATTCTTATAGAAACAAGTATAACATAATTTTTTCTCTTGATATATGTTACTCAAAACTGTACGGAACAAGACTCAACATTACTGGCATTAACCACTAGGTTATTGATTCATATATGACATATATTTTACTTATCCAATTATTTGAGAAGATAGATTTCTACAAACAAACAAAAGCTAATTTTATTCATATCTCACTTCCAGAACAAAACAACACATAAACAGAGTCCCTAATTTCCATAGTTTTCAAGTATAAGCATATAAAATTATCTCAATCAATAAATCGTCTATGAAGCACAACTACCCTTAATTTCCTTACTATCAATGTATCAAGCATGTAAAATTATCGCAATAGTATGTAATTTTTACCGCAATAGTATGTAATTTCTATAGTATCCATGTATCAAGCATAAAATAAGCACAACAGACCCTTATTTCCATTGCATTGACATTAACTGAAAGTGAGACAAAACGTAGTGTAAATAAAGTAAGAAATTTCTAAGCATACAGTACGGTTAGCATTAGCTATATTTAGCAGCAAAGATATCAAAGCCTCTATCTTTAAGGAGTTATGATTCAACACAGGACCATTTCTAGAGTTTTGGGGATCTCATGCATAATATAAAAAAAGGACCCTTTGTATAATACTCATAAAATTTGTTATCTCATTGTTGATATTTTATTAGCTTTTCATTTCGTTTTTTTAGACAACATATAAAAATAAATCAAATACTGTATAGACACCAAAACAAAATAAAATATTAGAGAAGTAGATAACAATAGGACATGCGAAGTATACTGAAATTTTAGCACCTGAAAAATAGAGACTGAAATTTTAGTACCTAAAAATGTTAGACTTAGTATATTGAAAAATAGAGAATGAAATTTTAGCACGTAAGAAATTTTAACTATATTGATTGAAATTTTTGCAATCCTTTCAATCAATTCAAGAAAGATGACATTACTATATTGATATAATTTAACTTTTTGGAACCTTTGAAAGACAAGATTAATATTAATTTCTCTAGTAAACCTATTTTCAATTAAAATATAATTTGTTTTGTTAAAAAATTATCTCAATTTCTTGGATAATAAATAGCACCAATATTTTTAATATTAGTGAGGCATAGGGCTGGAAATGAATCGAGTTGAGTTGAACCTTTCTGAGCTCAATTCGACTCGGTAAGAATTGGTTCGGCTCGAAACTCGACTCAAGTTCTATACGAATCTTTTTTCTAACTCGAGTTCGGCTCGTTTAAAGTTTACGAACAACTCAGTTCGGCTCGTTAGGTTCAACTCGTTTTGCAAAAGTTTTTTTTTTGTTTTTGTCAAAAATGTATATCTTGACCTTTTAATTATTTTTAAAAAAACAAAAAATGAACTAAAATAATACTATAGAATACAATTGGCCACTCGAAAAAATATACGATTGCAGCACAATATTATTACTACTGCAAAAGGCCTCTCAAAATAATCACCATTGTAGCACAATATGTATGCAGGCACTTCGCTTTTATATATATACTCCATATAAACCAAATATTTCTATGAAAATTGTTGTTTTGACTTCAATGACTTCCCAATAATACATAGAAGTTACAAATTTACCCATAGCGATAGTTAACTACCGTTGGCAAATCTAGCAGCAGTTAACTACCGCTGGCTCTCACCTGCAGTTAACTACCGCCGGCTCATTTAAGCCATGAAGTGTGATTTTGCACGTTTCAGTCGAAAAAAAATAAAAAAAATCGAGACTTATTCAGAATGCTAAGGAACTTTACACATCCTTTATATGTATTTTTATAGAGGTGTATGTAAAGCTTCCTAACATTCAAACTAAGTCTCGATTTATTTTGATTTTTCGATCGAACCGTGCAAAATCACAATTTTTTTTCGAAGTTCAAGTCCGAAAATGTGACCTAGAGGTTGATTTTTTTCAAGATTTTTTGCACTCATGTTTAAGACAAAAAAAGAACATCTCCAAAAATAAAATTGAATTTTCTGACAAGGGACGGATTAAATATGAATTTTTAACTTGCCTAAAACTCAAGACATCAAAACATCAACCTAAAAATTAAATTTTGAGTTGTTTTTTGCAGACACCTCTATAAAAATACATACAGAGGATCTGCAAATTTACGTAGTATTTCGACTAATCCTCAATTTATTTTGAATTTTTTACCGAAACACGTAAAATCGCAATATTTTTTCAACTGCGCGTCCGGAAAAGTTATATAGAGGTTGAATTTTTTCATTATTTTTTGCACACATGTTAAGGACATAAAAAAAACATTTCCCACAAAAATTTAAAATTTTCCGACAACTGATAAATTAAATATGAATTTTTAATGTGCCAATAGCTCAAGAAACCAAAACATCAAAACGTCGATCTAGAAATTGAATTTTGAGTTGATTTTTTGTAGACAACTCTATAAAAATACATATAGAGGGTCTGTAAAGTTTCATAGAATTTCGAATAAGTTTCGATTTATTTTGATTTTTCGATTTATTTTGATTTATCACGATTGGCATATAATACAAAAATTACGCGAATCGAGATTTATTGATTGTAATAATATAAGTTTGACTTTATTTATTTTTTACACAATATGTAAATATGATATTTTTGGTGTGGACATGCTCTGCATAATGTCGGGGCAAGAAAATTCGTGTTGGTTGGGCTGGGTCAAATAGGTTGCACTCCATATACCATCACTACTAATGGAATACTAGGATATGTGTCGAAAATCAGAATGTTGATGCATTAATATTCAGCCAAAAACTTAGATCTCTAGTGAATCAATTCAACAACCTATATGTTGATTCTAAATCAATCTTTATAAAACATTACTGCTCGAAAATTAGAGAGTTCACTTGGTAAACATTTCAATTAATTTCATTTCATATTAAATTCTAGATTAACAATATGTTATGATTTAGGTTCTTAACTATAATCAATTAGGGTGCGTTTGATTTGTTAAAATATAGAAGACGGGATAGAACAAGAACGCTTGTTCCACGTTTGATCTAAAAGATAGCCTCAGAACATAACAAAAATAAGAGCAGAGTACTGGACAACTCTCCCGAAATTTGTTACCCGCTATACTGGAGTACAAAATTTTGTCCACTGAACAAGAGAGCAAAAGACAACATAACCCTTACAGTTACAGCTGCTCCTTGTTGTTCGGTGAGATTTGATGGGATGTGTGTTGAATATTCAATACCATGCATGAATAGAACACAATATGTTTTTTATGATGGATTTCATCCCACATCAACTGTGAACTACTTTGCTGCATTAACTTCATACGATAGTAATTCTAATCCAGAAACGACGTATCCAATGGATATCAAATAGCTTGCTCAACATCTCATTATATAAATTAGTTCAAGTTACAATTGTAACCTTAAATAAGCTCAGTTTGTTTTGCATAAAAGAACCATAAATTCATCTTATAATGTGTAAGCAATAAGCAATCATATATCGAGTAGAATAAACTAGGATTGGTGTCAATATACGTAATGAAGGAAAATATAGAAGGGCATATACATAAATTTGTTTTATTAAGATATGTATGTGCATAGATTGATAAAAGGAAACACCTATATGTTAACTTCTCAAACAATTCTGATCAAAGACAATCAATAATACATTAATACTTAAGTCTCTCAAAAAAAATACATCAATACTTAAGATACAATATGACTGTTACCTTACATCTAATTTATGGTCTGATACGACTATGAAATAAGTTGATTAATCTTACAAGGTTAAAGGTATTTTTGCCTCTTTTCACATTGACGAGTTCTAATTTACCTCTTATAATATTTTTCTAAGATTCCAATTTTGTAATAATAAGATTATTCTCTTTAGTCCCCATGAGGCCGTGACAACCAATTGTGGCAACACAAATGATGTATCACGTTGAGTCGATTTTTTCCCCTTTTTATTTAATTCTATGACACCTGAATTTCTTATTACTAAACACTTTTTATCCCTTCTTTCTTACATCTATTAACGATTTTTCCACAACTGGTGTTACTAGTAGTTTCCTTCATTAGACCGTGAATCGAGTGGAAAGAATTAAATTTGAAGCACATGTTCAATCCTCATAAAGTTTGTGGACCAAAAATTTGAAGAAAAACATTTGATTTAATAAGTTTTACTCGTTCCCTATTTTATTTTATTCTAAAATATTATTTAGTTGATGTTATATTTATTTCACATGACTCTATGTCAACAACAATGTCCCGGTACAAATCTGGGTTTTACTTTTCCCACCCTGTTGCCTTCTCGCGCGCCCTGTAAAAATGACTAAATTACCCTCCGAAAAACAAAATCCGGACAACTAACATCTGGTCCGGATAACATATTCCGGACGAATTCGAAATATAAAAGGACGTTCACCCCCCATTTTTACAGTTTCACTTTT
>Ga0315914_1004242_pt1 | contig 21486 bp, 17 predicted proteins | sample MpolenodulesMG_FD_203920 | JGI IMG/M metagenome (GOLD analysis project Ga0315914, IMG submission 203920) | Medicago polymorpha root nodule microbial communities from Los Angeles, California, United States - elongated nodules | ecosystem: Host-associated > Plants > Roots > Nodule | place: USA...
GAAGTTTGCAACGCTTTTCTCGTGAATACTTAACTGAGACTTGGACCTATGTTACTGAACTGCACGGTGTCGGCAAGTATGTGCTCTTTTATTAACATATTTTATGTCAAATTTTCACTTTTAACAAGTTACTTTTAGGCTAAATTACAATTTTAGACCCTCTAGTAGTTTATGCTATGTGTAACTTTGGTCCCTTTAGTGTTTTTTAGTGATTTTAGTCCCTTCATCCCTTTTCATTTGTTTAAAACCCTCAAATTCTTATAATCAATTGAAAAGTTTACAATTTGAATTGTTTAAATTGCTTCAAACATTTTTTCACTTAAAATTTAACTAAAAAAAAAAAACCCTTTTTAGTGGAGAAGATGCTTAATGCTTTTTGGTGGGGAGGAGGTAATTGGAGCAAAGGAATTCAGCGGTTGGCTTAGGAGAGACTATCGTGTCCCAAAGCTAAGAGAGGGATAGGTTTTCGTGACTCGAATACGTTCAATTTAGTCATGTTAGCCAAGCAAGGGTGGAATATGCTATGCAAGTTGGATAGTTTCGTTGCTAGAATGTTGAAGGCGAAATGGCGGATAGGGGATGTATAAAGGTGAAGGTCATGCAAGACCCTTGGTTGAGTTTGAATCATTCTAAGTTGGCGCAATCCCCACAATGTCACGAAGTTCATAATATGGCTGTAGGAGATTTGATGGTTCCTAAAATTAAGGATTTTATTATTTCTACTGCCATGACTGAAGCTATTACATCTATCTCTTTATTTTTGGAAGATCAAGATGACACGGTGATATGGAATGAAGAATTACATGGTAAATACTCAGTGAGGTCGGGCTACAGATTTGCAATGGAAGAAATGTCGTATGAGAAGAAACGCTGTGCAAGGGGAGTGACAAAGGTTGTGGAAGGCCCATGTCCCTCAGCAAATCTGTATTCTTATCTGGTAGATTTGGAGAAAATGCTTACCGACGGGAGAAAGATTGCGGTAACGGCATTCTCTTGTCCGAACCACTGTGAGTTGTACCATGATTATTTAGAGAATGGTTGGCATGTTTTCTTCCGATTTGCGACTAGTATTGAGTGCTAGAGTATTGCAGGTTTGTCGCAATACATTCAGAACTGTCTGCAGAATTTTGACACAGTTGGAGCTGCGTTATTGGACGTGTGTGTGCGAAGAAGACGCAACTCTGAGTCGTGTGTTAGTATTAGACATATTCTATCTTTAAATTTTAACTTTTGAGGTTAAGTTTGTTCGGAGGCAATCGAACATGGTTGCTCACTCACTCTCTATATCAACAAAAGTTTTCGAATTTCTTACTTTTAAACTTTATGTGAAATACAACTGATGGTAGGACCATATTTCTTTAATTTTTAAAATATAGGGACTAAGTTACTCGGAATAAACCCGAGGGCCAAAATTGCATTTAACTCAAGCTATAACAACCAAAACTCTAACTAAGCCTTTTTTTTTTTTAATTTACGTGACACTGTATTTATCTTTTCTTTACATCGATTAATATCGTTTATCTCTTTTAATTAGGTATGCGGCGGATGGATATGCTATATTTTGTATAGGCAAGTGGGATGAAGTTGTGCCAAAGGATTATAAGCTGAACGAATATTGGAATTTCCTTCGCGAAAGACATCCATAAACTCAGACTGTTAATTATATATAATATTATGGTATGTATTTCTTTTAAAGGTGGATTGCTGATGGTGGAGGGAAAACTATGTAGTTTTGTTTTTTGGCTCCAAAATGCTAATATGGATAATCAAGTTATTGTATTTTAATTGTTGCAGTTTTGTTATAAGTGGCAACAACAATACTTAATTTTGATATATTTTGGAGGATACATTCCTACAAATGTTGGTTGATTGTGTTTGAATATATATTATTCCTACAAATCTGAGTTGGAACCTATATTGTTCACTTTCCAATCACATGTCTCTGAATTTTTCAGCTATTCTGAAGAAGAAGAAAAAAAACAGCATAAATAAAATGAAACTTCAAGTAGAACTCCCATTTTGTTTTGTTCTTTAGAACTTCATGAGATGTTGAAGTACAAAGCACAACTCCTCGTGTAATTATTTATCTTACCAAAAAAAATTATCTTGATAAAATTTTCTATTGAAACCAAAACTAATAACATATTTTTCTCTTATGTTTCTCTTATTTTTCTATTTACACGAAATTTACTATATCTCTCACATTCTTCTTTTCTCTCATATTCTTTCTAGTCTCTTTCTCTCTTCTCACTTATTTCTCCCAACCAAACATACACATATTGTCTTTCCTGATTATTTTATTTACTCACATAATAATTGCCACATATATAAACAATATTGTCCAAAATGATTGTAACTAGTATTATTTAACCTTTCTATACTGAGATGGGGATAAGTGACTAAAATATTTTCAGCATAAAAATACAATTTGATATATTATAGATTTTATAACTATATATTTCACTAAATGATAGTATGTTTGGTTGTGGGAAGAATGTTGGAAGTGAAAAAGGGAAAAAGAAATAAATATTAGAAATATAGTAGATTTCAACAAAAAAAAATTATATAAGTGAAAGATGAGGAAAAATAGAAGATAGAGAAATATGATTGTTTCGCTTAGTTTGGTTGAATAAAAATTAAGAAGTCTAGTTATTTTTGAAAAGATACAAAAGTTTAAATGCAATTGTTATAATTAATAAAAATTAAATAAATAGTTTTTTTTCTAATAAACTATATAAGCTTCTTTTATAGTTGGGGAACGGGCTGCATGACTTAATTTTCATTTATGCTAAGCTCATTAGCAGCCCTTAATCTATAACCAGTCCTCTTGCTTGATCGGCCGAGAGTCCTTGAATCATATCATGGTATCAGTAATTTTCTAAGCGTGTGTTTCTCGCTATATCTTTCATCATGGTGCGCAACAACCAAAATTCCAATGTGGTGATTCCAAATGCGGTGAGCCCTTACTATGTTCATCCAAATGAAAATCCGGCGATTTCTCTCGTCACAACTATCATTCTTGGGCGCGTTTGATGCGCAAAGCTCTCATCGACAAGAAGTTTTCTGGTAAAGGTAGACAATGTAGTTTCTGCAGTAAGCAAGGTCACACTATTGACACATGCTACAAGAAGCATGGCTTTCTCTTGTCTGTTCCTCGCTTAACTCAGTCCAGCAGTTACAGTGTTGAATTTTCTGCTGATATATGTGTAATTCAGGACCACTCTCTCGGGAAGACTGGTTCGTGTAGGATCCACAATGGCCTCTATCAATTGGAATATGGTGGTAACATTTCATCTTCTGTTATTCGGTACCAATAATGGTTTTACCGTACCAGCCCATGCCCTTTGCCATTATAGGTTTGGGCATGCTTCTTCAAAATTAGAACTACTTTGTAAGGATTTTCCTTCAGTTGTCGTTAATAAAAGTCTGATATGCAACATATGTCATTTTGCGCGACAAAGAAAATTACCATTCCCTATGAGCAATAGTAGAGCAATGGTATTTTCTAACCATAGTTGATGATTATTCACGATTTACTTGGGCTATCTTGTTAAAACATAAATCTGAGGTAAAGACCGAGGTCTTAGATTTTACGACTTTTGTTGAAAATCAACTTGCTAGAAGAATTAAAATGATGTGAAGTGATAATGGAACTGAGTTTCACCTTGAAGAATTGTGCAGCCCTCATGATGCAGTTAGCCATTTCTAAATATTTGTGATCCTATGTTATTTCTAAATAAATAGCCATTTATTTGGTTATATCCAAATTTGAGATATTAGTGCCCAAAAATGTGTATATTTGGGACATCAACAACACATGAAAGGTGCTGTTGTATATGATGTTCTATGAAAACAAATATTTCCTGTTACTCAACATCAATGTTTGGACCATAATCATTGATAGTGAATCAAATAAGTGGGATGATTAAACTGATCTCAACTTATGTAAGGAAGAAATTATTTAGAAGATTTTGTCATTGTAAGATCATTTCAACTTTTCATTTTTTACATGTGTTTGAAGAAATTTTTATCCGAACTGGTTCTTACTAAAGGATGTTTAAGAATCAGTTGAGTATCAATGCAGCTGCTGGTCTTATATCGCATAGCACTCTTATCAGTCACAGTAGCTGCTGGTCTTATATCAATGCAGCTGCTGGTCTTACATGTATTTTAAGAATCAGTTGAGTATCAATCCTATAAAACACCGACACAGACGCCAAACACAACACGGACTCCGATTCTGAACTACATTACTTATTTAGCAGCAGCCCCATGTACCCAATATTATTCAACACACACCAACAGACCTTAGCCCTATTCCTAATACTATCCGATCTACATTACTAGATCCCACCCCTATCTCTGCACCCGTTCAAGACGCTCCTGCTGTCCAAACTAGACATTCTCACAGAACTCATAAACCTATATCCCACATTCAAAACTACATATCATATGGCAATATTGCAACCAGTCATAAATCTTACATTGCATCCTTAGATGCAGTTCCTGAACCATCCAATTACTCTAAATCAAGTCACCTTAGAAGCTAACCACACTTGAACCATTATAGACAAATCTGTTGAAGTCTCAGCCATTGGGTGCAAATGGGTGTATAAAGTCAAAAGAAACGCTGATGGCACCCTTGAGAGGTACAAGGCACGCCTTGTTGCACACAATCTTCGAGAGTTTCTTGATAATGTCAGCTAAAAAATATATTACTCAACAGGAAAGTTTAAATAAGTAAAACCAAAACACTGTAATTCAATCGATGTCTGTTGTTGCATATGCATACAGTCGTTGAAAAATAAGGAAAACATGCACATATCTTTGGATAGATCTTTCTCTCCATCTAGGTTTTACAATCATCAATTATACCCAACAACCATTCCTTGAGTTTCTGTATTATCTGCAGAAGAAAGAAAAAAAAGAAATAAAGTGTCATTATTAGAAATTGAACCGTGCAACTCAAGTTTAGATCAATAAGGTTCCATCATGCATACCAAGCTAGAATTGCTAGCCAATCTTGTGACGGAACTGGCAGGAAATCTGAGGTGAGAACAGTGTGAAGAATCAAATTTCAAGTAATAGGTTGAGTTTTCATTAGCATCAGCAACCCATATTTGGTTAGTATGGTCCTTCTCCTTTTTTATAAGATTACAGAAACCAACCTGCATATAACAAAAACACGGGTTTTATCTAATTTCTCAAGTTATGCGAAGTAAGTAGTGTTTTGCAAACTAGACAGCTTAAAACAATGGAATTGAATCCTAGTCCATAACCGATAGTTAAAAGCGGTAGTAACAAAAGGTATAGAACAATGTAATTACCGTAGATCCAGCAAGATTATGGTTGATTGGTGGAAATGAATCATGATCAATCAATGGGGAGCAAAAGCAAATAGCAAGCAATGTGTCCATAAACTTTTCCGATTGTAAACCTTTAATGATTGATCCATCAGTCACAAAAACCCATTGCTTCTTTTGCTGACCTGATGTATAAGCCTTTCCGACATGCACAACAAATGCAACAATATCGAACTCGCTGTATAAGAATAATATGACAATGTCAGATATTTTCTTGATGTTATTTTTTGACTGCTAGTACAAAGATATATGTATATAAGGACTAGGGCGATAAAATTACTTGGAAAGAGGGATGTGACGCAAACTTGACAATGGGATTGATTTCCGACAATTGAAAAATGACCTACAAAGAATAATAACAAGACAGGTTTAGAATTGACATAACCATAATAAAGCCTATTCTGATTGTCAGATACCTACTTAAACTGTTCCTTTGCATTAGAAGATAACGGCAACCACTTGGTAGTAGATCCTCTAGTCTGCAAGCAGAGGACATCCGAATCAGAGCCAGATGGTGTAAGTCCTGTAATTGCATATGCTTCTCCCTCTTTCAGCTCCTGACACTATCATATTGTAATACAGTATAAAGAAATTATGAAATTGTGAGTAATCTTTTGATGTCCATGAGAAACATTTACATGTGAAGAAAGAAAATCAATTGTATAGTAAATATCATTTGGATTAAATTATGCAACCATAGAAATGCTGAAACATCATTCTTTGCAATCGGCTGATCAGACTCACCTGTTTCTGTGTTGGGTTCCAGATTGTTATTATGCCTTCTTTAGGCTTATCTCGTCGATTTTTGTAAGCTACTCCAACGACCCGCAATTTCATGAATGGCATCACATCTCGGTTTCCCAAGCCAGAATCTTTCAAAGCTTTCTCAATCGAACTTTCCATTTGTGATTGTCTAGTTGCCTGAAAATGGATGTGAAACCATAGTTATATTTCATGCATATAAACTTCTACTGAGTCATAAATCTTACATTTAATTTGGCCTTATACGCAGCAAACAAACGAAGTTGCTCTGGAGTCATATCTGCCATTAAGAATTCAGGTTCTGCAGCTGTCTCCAACATCATATAAATCTTAGCCCCTTCACTATCGTCATGATCATAAATATGTGAACCTGTTCTTTCCTTCTGATACTCCGAAACAATGTTATTGACAACATCTGAGCGTCTATATACAGGTGATCAGTCATAGCACAAAAACAAAATTCATATTAATGGGATGTGAAAATACCAACGACACCTGCATTGTGAGAACATGATCATTTTTCTGGGCTTCCTATATGCTTATCAGTCACAGTAATATTTTAGAATTCTTTATTGTGTTTCATCTTATTTCTTATGCACTTTGTTATGCACCTAACCATATCCAAATTTACAATGGTGCTTATTGATAGTAGGTCACTAGTTAACTACATGATCCAGTAACTACATAAAGTTCACCTGAGATAGAAAAACTATGTCTCTTCTCACAACCAAAACTACTTTTAAAAGCAAAAATATAGAGTTCACCTGACATAGAAATCAGACAGTAAAATAAAAACTCAAATGGTATTGTTAAAACCCTCAAATAGTTTCAGTTTTGTTATATCAAGGTTCAGATTTTGAGGTTTCAATTTTAGTTAGGTTTTGATTTTTTATCTCGTTTATATAATCTGTTGAATTTTTCCAGTGACATTGAAGAATTAGGAGTAATCTTCATCTACCCACAAGATCAAAACCAAACTTTTTCGTCTGATTGTTTATTTGGTGAAATGACAATTACTTTATTAGTTATTTGAGAGTAAACCTGAATCATAAGTCCTATGAGAGTAAAAGTCAATAAGTTATATCCATTCTAACTATGAACAAACCTGTACATAAAACTTAATACGACTATCTTTCAATGTATAAAACAGAATCATAAGCACAAAAACACAATTTGTTGGTAACTTTCATAAACCATAATTCTAATATAGCATGGTCACAACAGTTTGTAAGAGACAAATGCGTACCAAATTATTAACAATATTCTTTAGAGAATGAATTTTCATGGGGAAATATTGTATGAGATGCAAAATAACAAGATACTCCCTCCGTTTCAAAATACATGTCCATTTTGGAGAAATTGGATTAACCAAGAAACCCAATAAATTTTGTTATTTTTGATGAAATTATGTGTTTTTTCTATAATACCCTTAACCATTTATTATTTCATTCTATTTTTTCTCTCTCTACAATAAATATGTAAGGGTATTATTGACAAGACAATAATTAATTTTGCTTTGAAACTTGAAAGTGACAAGTATTGTGAAACAAAATTATTTTCCAAAATGGACAAGTATTATGAAACGGAGGGAGTAAATAAGAAGTTTCCTTTCGATGCCTTGCCTCTAGATACCAAGCCTACCAAACCTTAACTGTGTTCCAGAGGTAAATTGGAAAAGGAACATGAACTTTAAAATAAATCCCATAGATAATTATCAATCTAGAGAATCAAAGTACAAGGATATTGATGGCAATATGAGAAGTCACCTTTGATTGTGCAGCTCCATCATTTTATTCTCTATCCTCTCTGATATGACAATAGATCGCCCATTGCTTAACCTAATCAGGAAAATAGTTCTTAACTTTGTAGATAGTATAATGAAGAGAAAAGAAATATCTACAAAAAAGATATTAAGTTACCTTTCTTTGTAAAGAATGGGATATATGCGGGTAATTCCTGCCAAAGTCTGAGGTATTAAACCGCCGTTGCTTTTTATGCATTTAAAAGCCAGAGGCGGACCAGCAACTTTACCTGCGATTAGCTCAAGAAGATAAGCTCAAGGAACAAGATGCTAATTTTCTCTAACTTAAAAAGAATGACATCTACAAGCTAAAAGATGCTTACAAAATCCTAATTGATCTGCCCAATGAGCTCTATATGTTCCATTAATGTTAAGCAATAAACTAACCGCTGATGACACCTAAAATTAGAACAGAATTTGAGGAAACCATCCAATAAGAATACATATACACATAAACACACGATCATAATCCTAAGCGAAAAAAACCTCAAGGGGTGAAACAGGCCCATTCCAACCACATATTCTTGCTCCCCAGATCTGCACAAGAAATATGAAAACAAAATTCAGTATTAACTTTATTATAGTCGTAGAAAGTTAGATAAACAATAACTACATGCCAGCACATTACCCGAAGCTTTTGTCCTACAAACAATCTTCCAACAGCCAGTTGATTTGACAATGGAACATCTAAAATAGCATTTATCGAATACCTGCAAAAGAAAACCACTTTGCGTTCCAGGGAGCCTCTTATATTTTCAATCCATAGATTCACACGGCATGCAAGTTGAAATTCTTACCATCCATCAGTTAGTTCAACTTTAACTGCCTCCCTGCTCTGATTCTCGGTTTGTGCCCCGGAGTGAATTTTATATATGCAAAGGATCATCATTGAAGAAGGCAATCCATCCCCTTCAAGAATTTTCTTGATAGTAGACCGGTGGCCGTGATTCACTTCTCTTTCATATCTATGCACCAAATGTCATCGTTAGTTTTATAGACCTCAAATATGTTGGACTAAGAGCAGTTACTTACCTATACTTCAGTTCCTCAAGCACATTTGATACAGTTAGAAATTTCCCAGCACACCTAGCTGGATAGCATCTCTAATAGCATGCCAGTTTCCATACAATCCACTTGTAATGATTCAATACCCACCTAGACAGATGTGCAATGGAAGTGTAAAACTCCGCCAATTAAGACTAGGCAAAAGAACATCGTTTAAATAAAATGCAATGAGTAAAACATAAAAGTTAATACACCATAGTGCCCTCCAAGTACCGAACTCCCCAAAATTGTTACATTTGACAATAGAGGAGCTCCTATCATTCACATATCAATTGAATATGTCAAATTGCTATTATCGGAAGAAACTTACTCTTTTGCTATCATCCACATTTTCTGCCATTTTTTAGTTAATAGGTCAACAAAAATGTCATAACTCCCTCTCCAAATAAGCAAATAAAACCTTAAAATTTGGTGTTTGGTGGGAAATTCTTAAAACTGTGAAACATGTAACAAACATTCGATTTAGAAATGTTGAGATGAAACTTAATTTAGACAAAATAGAGAAACTACAAAGTCTAATGTTTTTAACAATTTTTTTTTTTTTTTGAATCGTTCTCGACGGGTTTGTATAAGACACACAAACCCACGGAAAGAAACCAAAGACATATTACAAACACGGCACCGTATATATGCGGATCACCATAAACACCAAAAAAACACCAAAAGTCCTATAAAATCCACAAAGAGGCACCCAAAAAATTGGCAGTAGCCGACCCCCACAAAACATGAGGCTGAAGTATACATTAAGAAAAGGCCTCCTGTCAGTTAAATTAACAACAACAACAGCTAGGTCCTTTTAAACCAAACAACGCATAACCCTGCCTCATGATTCACAAAAGTAAGAAGAACATAAACCAGCACGCAACAACACAACTGAAGCTACGGTTCCTATTGACAGAAGCCCAAAAAAGACCAAACTGCCAAATCAAAAGCCAGCAGCCGCAGGCCACCTGACGGCCGAACCGGAAAAACTCCTTGAAACAGGAAAAACCGCCTGCTGCCCCTCTATAGAACACCGTTAATTGAGGCAGGCCACTACGATAAATTCCACCAAAAACAGCTACTCATCTCAAAAGGCATTCGTTTGGGTTCCAACACCATTCATAGTACAAACACGTGGTAATATGAAGTCTATTTAAGACCCATCTCCATGATAGCACCTTTATATCCTCCACTATCGATCGACTCCTCATCTATCGCCTCGTCGTTAAAAATCTTATTATTCTAGCACGCCATATACCCCAAATTGATGTGTGCCAAATTATCGTAAGGCCACGCATAATCCTCTTCCGTCTACCAATAGACTTCCAACATTCCCAATGAATGAACAAGTTTGGTGGAATAATGAATGAAATATCTACCCACTGCATAATACTCTCCCAAACTTTACTCACCTTATCACAATGAATAAAGAGATGATTGGAAGTTTCTTGTTCAATCCCACACAACTCACACCTAGTAGAGGTATCCGGAGGTAAAACATTTCTATTTTGAAGGTTCCAATTGGATGGAATTCGATCAAGCAAAAGTTTTCATGAAAAAGCCACGACTTTTGTTGGCACCTTAGACTACCAAATTTCCCCAAAAACCTTCTTCTCATCCTCATTCCATTTTTCCTCCAAAATCATCTTCTCAAGCTTCTTGTAGGACGACTTAACCGAGAAACTTCCTCCCTCCTCCAACTTCCACTCCCACTCATCTTCAAAATTATTCCACCTATGGCCTTCCAAATCCTCCATCAAACTAATTAGAAGTTCCTCCTCCCACACAAATAAATTTCTCCTCCAAGAGAACACCCACTCTTGACTACACTCCACCGGACCCCGAAAATCACTCACTTTACCCTCTTTTTGGTTAGAGATTCCAAAAATTCTAGGATATTTTAAGCAAAAAGGTGTCCCCTCCCGCCAAGGAACCTTCCAAAAACTAGTTCCTCCACCATTTCCCACTTTCCTAATCACCTCTGAATTAAACCAATTATTTCCCACCTCCTCCTCCAAATTAACTATATCCTTCCACCATTTGGATGAGTGCCGAGGCCAAATTCCCATACCCCCCTTCCTTAGATTACAGACATTTGGACCATATTTTTCCAAAAGCTCATTCTTCCACAAAACATCCTCTTCATGAAGAAATCTCCATCTCCACTTAGCAAACAAACTCAAATTCATCACCCTTATGTCCCTAACCCCCAAACCTCCGTTCCTCCTAGGTTGACACACCGTCTTCCATTTAACCCAACTTATCCTCCAACCTCCCCCCACCCCACCCCATTTTTAACAAATTAATTGTATTGATTAATACAAGAGACTAGTCTTATGCGGAATATATGCTAATTGGAATATATGCTAAAGATTAGCCAAAATGGAGTTCGGATAAACAGCTAGTGATTGTTACAAAAATACAATCAGCTCAAAAAATACTTCAAATTATCAAATTCTAAAAGGTCAAATTATATTTGACTTATTTAGATAAGCTCATATAAATTATCAATATGTATAGAAGAAACTTACTCTTTTGAAGCAAAATGCAGAGAAGCTCCGTGCTGTGCCAATAGATGGATGAAAGCTTCTCCTCCCATTCCATTATAATCAAAGCTCCCTGCATTACCTAACGTCACCTGTCTGACTTGGTTGGGAAAATGCTGCGACAAATTTCAATTTGGTGTACAAATTATACTCGGTACTTCTCAATAACAAATGAGGTCCTATGAGAAGATGGTAAACAACATTGATCATATATTGATTGCACTGACCAGATTTTGCTTTAATGGAGAAAGTGCAAAAAAATCATTGATATACATCCTTGGATGACGAGATGGATATCGGGTGGAAACCTTTCTTTTGCATCCAGAAGCACCGGATGATAACTGAGACAAATCTGAAGAATCACACATATCGAAATGAGTATAATAGGTCCAGCAACATATAAAAGTAAAAAGAATGTACTAAAAACTCTTAACAGAAGCATACCATTATGAAAATTTTGAACATGTTGGTCACCAGAGGCAGAAATAGTAGAAATGCGAGGCTTTTTGAAGGGAGAAACAGTTGCATTTAATCCTAGTCTCCTTTTCCTAATCACAGGCTGTTTATTATATGTAGGAACTATCTTAGTGGTATTGGAAATATCAACCAATGCCTTACCCAATGGTTTTCCACGTGAATCCATTCTTGAAGAAAAGCCATTCAATGAAGAACTTTTTATTGTTGAGTCAACCACTTCATTCCTATTATACAAAGGCTTCTGCTGTCCAGGAGTGTTACTACTTTGACGGCCATAATCACTTTCATTTGCAACATCATCAAATTTCATGATTAAATTATTCCCATTACCTTCGTGGTGAACCAACTTATTTGAAAATCCTATTTGTCTAGAAGGCTGCAAAGGGTATGTGAAACTTTTTGTCATTTGATTGTGATTGCTCTCCGGTGTCATTTGATGGACCAAAGGAGTATGAGTATTATTATTACTCTCACTTCTTTCAACAAAGGAAGTGATTGCACTGGTTGTTCTCATATCCGGAGACGAGAGAAGTGAATCCCCTCCATCAAAGAAATCTCCCAAATCAGGGTCACCGAGAAGGCTCCTAGCGCGTTTCAGCACATCACTGGAAATGGATAGTGACCTTCCTGCTGCAGTTTGGAATTTAAGTGTATCTTTCTTAACACCGCCACTATCTGGTTGCATAATTTTATTCTCATAACCATTCTTCAATCTACCAACTAAAGGGCTTTGAAATGACGCAGTACTCGCCCTTTTACAATTATCCATAAACTGATGAGGGGTTTGAATATTACTAACAACAGTTTGAAATTTAATTGGAGCTTGCTTAACACCACTACCACTATCTGTTTGCACAATTTTATTCTCGAAACCATTCTTCAATTTGCTAACTACATGAGGTGATTCTTCATCAAAACCATCAAATCTCTTGGCATTCTTAGGGGTTTTGTTATTACTACCAATGATGTTTTCTTGCAATCCAAATCCAAGTAAAGTCTTTGCTCTACCAAGACCGTTGGAGGATATAGTAACTTTTCTTCCTGAGCCTGTCTTGAAAAGAGAATTTGAGAAGCTAAAACTATCATCTGACGCATTTTCTTCATCTGCAAAAAAAATTACATTAACTCAAACTCAAACAAAGACACTTCAAAATTCATCTCGCATGACTTTGTGAGAAACCGGAAGATATATAATAAATCAAATTATATCATCTGAAGCGTCCCTGAGATTTTGGATGCCCACTCTAAGGTTCCAAGCTAACACCACCGAGCCACCCCAAGTGGGTTAACTTAGTGCCCGTTTATTTTTATAATCAATATACATTATCAAATGCAGATTGCCTTCAACATAGAAAATGTGTAAAAAATAAGTTATAATTTGTTTTGATACAACCTCAAGTGAAATAAGAGCTTGTGAAAGAAAATTTAAACCATTGAAAAGTTCAAACCAAACTACAACTAGAGCCCATTTGGATTAGGCTTATTTTGAGCTTATGCAAATAAAAAAGTTTTTATCTATGTAGCATGGATACGGACACTGACACGGCTAATAATTTGAGAAAATCACATAATTTAGTGTAATCATGTGTCAGTGTCGTATCGGTGTCGCACACGACGTGTGTCCGACACTGGAACACGTCTAATCCGAGGAGTGTCTGTCCTTTATCAACCAGGACCTATGAAGCACAGACACTCCTCGGACTATACGTGTCCCGGTGTCGGACATGTGTCGTGTCGGACACCGACACATATAATTACACTGAATTATGTGATTTTCTTAAATCATTATAAAATAACAGATTTTGGGCCATTACGGTTACAATAACACAGATTATCATTTCATATTGATCAATTGTTATCATGATCATTGTAAAACGAAGAAATAAAAATAAAATAAAATTATAAGGTTAATGAATTCAATAATGAGAATGAGAGTACCTTGAGGTTGAAAAAGGTGTGAGTTGGAAGCATGAAGGAGAAGATCATACATAGAAGGAAGTGGGGAGGCGATTGGAGGGGGTAAAGGTTTAATAACATGATTTGAAATGTTGTTGATTTTCCGCCACTTGTAACGGTCATCATCGGCGTTGGCGTCGGAGAATATCTCCCACTTACTCATTTCTCGTTCATATAATGGAACAAAGGTTGTCTTTTTGGCATCAGCGTTTCGTTCTCTCTGATGTTGGAAGGAAATGTAAGGTTGCTTGCTTATTTCGGTCTTTTCTTCTCTCTCTTTTTATTTTCGTTCATAATGTTTTCGCGTTTTCCCGCCAAAACAAATGTTGTGTTTGATGGGATAATATTTGGGTTAATTAAGTTATTAGTCCTTTTTAGTACTTATAATATTTGAATTAGACTTATTTTCAGCTTATGCAAAACAATTTATACAAATAAAAAAGTTTTTATCTATGTAGCATGGATACGGACACCGGACACTGACACGGCTAATAATTTGAGAAAATCACATAATTCAGTATTAGTGTCGTATCGGTGTCGGACACGACGCGTGTCCAACACCGGGACACATCTAATCCGAGGAGTGTATGTGCTTTATCAACCAGGACCTGTGAAGCACATACGCTCCTCGGATTATACGTGTCTCAGTGTCGGACATGTGTCGTGTCCGACACCGACACACATAATTACACTGATTTATAAGAAGAAGAAAAAACCACTTTTGTATTTATTAAACAATGAATGTACTGATCAATAATATAAATTAGATACATTAATTATTCAATGGATTTAAAAAATTATTTTTTTATAGTGATTGAAATGAGTAGTTTATAACAAAAGAAATAAATGTAAATTGAATAAAACACACATTTAGGGGTGGGAACAGGTCAGGCCGTTCGACAGGGGCCTACAATCTAGTTATTTAAAGCCTAACTCGGACAGCTCGTTCAATAAGAAGGCTAGACTCAAGCTTTTTATAAAGTCCATTTAATTAGATAGGCTAGGCCGAGGCTTACATAAAAGTCTATTAGGCCTATCAGGTCGGCCAATTAAGTTTTTATATATAATTTATCTTCCATTATTAATATTGTTAGAATTATTATTTTATAAAGTCAAGCGTTCATATGATTTGGTTATTTATTAGTAAGTATATTGGTGTGATTAGACCTGCATAAGATTTCGTTATTTGGTAGTAAGCCTATTCATGTGCTTTAGGTCTTCATTAGATTTGACCTATTTAGTGGTAGGCTTATAGGTGTGGCTATACCTTAGTGTAAAATTGGCTTTTGAATAGGATTTCGTGCTTCATCGGACCTTTAAAAAGGTCAGGTCAGACCTTAAAATGAACCAATGACAGATAATAGGTCAGACTCAGGCTTATACTTTTTGAAGTAAGCCAGACTTAGGCCTTACAAAACCTGGTCTGGCCTAATCCATTTCCACCTGTACGCGCAATTAAAGATTAGATTGAGTAATGCAGGGGTCAGAGTTCGAACCCCGAACATCCCACTTATTTACTTTAAAAAAGTGGATGTCAACCCACTAGGTTACTTGACCCAAAAAAAAGTATTAGATTGAGTAATTGAGTTTTTATGCAATCGAAAAATATGATTAAGTCGCGCGGTGAGCGAATTTAAGATCAAACGATCAAGATCGGGCGATCCAGTTTTAACAATAGAATTTTTAATAAAATAAAAGTAAAAACATGTCTTACGATCAAAGACGTTCAATCAAGATTGGATAAGATTGGACGATTCCAAGGTGCTAACTACACCCGAGTGCACGGATCCCCGACCGCATTAAATCTCATTTCCAGAGTAACTATAGAGACATGTATACTTGTAATTCGATTAGGACTTTAACGATATTGCCTCACACATTCAATAATTAAAATATATTTTACCCAAATATTTACAATATTAATAAATATTTAATTAAAATAAAATGAGTTGTTTTTTTTTAAGGAAAATGAGTAGTTTAATATGCACAAATTAGTAATTTTATTACTAAGTTCCATTAATAAAATTAAGACAATAAATATTTCATCAATGAAATTACTAGTAAACTAAATTAAATTAATCAAGAATGTCTATGTCTTTTTAAAAAATAATAATATTTCTATCTTCTCACTTTTTTTTAACCAATACATCTTTCTTTTCTATCTGTCTTGTATCTTTCTCTTAATATTAAACCATACATCTAATGTATTTTATTTATGAGGGAGGGAGAGAGATAGAGAGAATTAAAAATGTCGATTTTGAGATGTGTGTTTGGTTCTTCAATTATAAGACTAAAGTGTTCAAATGTGAAATAGTTGATATACTTGAATACATTTATGTAAAAGCGAGTTAAAAAATAAATTTAAATAAAATAAAAAAATCAATTTTAGAATATAAAAACTGCAAATTGTTAGGAAATATAGTAGAGTCTGACATTTTTTTTTTTATATAAGTGAAAGATGAGGCAAAATACTAGATAGGGAAATATGAATGTCCCTTAGTTTGGTTGAATAGAGAGAAAGAAGTCTAGTTATTTTTGAAAAGATAAAAACATCCTTGACTAGTAAAAATTAATATACAATTGTTTTAGTTTAAAGTCTAAAATTAAACAAATAGTTCTTTGTTATTATCTCTCTTCTATATAATTTTTTTGTAAAAAAAATGGGGAAGGGGCTCCATGACTTAACAGCCCTTAATCTATTACCAATAAATAATTAAGACTTTACAAACAAGCTAAATCATTAATGTTTCTTCTTTTAAAGCCTTGTGCAAATTACTAGGCTAGATTGATTAGAAGTAGAGATGATAACTTCAAAAGTGGTACAATAATATAGATAGATTTATCAGAATTTGAAGGATCTTTCAATCCAAGTAGTTCTTGGTTGCTTTATCTTACATAGTAGCTTCAAGAATTATCACAGCAAAACAATGCAAAAATCTTTCATGTTTATACATATTAACAGTGATCAACTTTTGAGTCACATGTTCATTAACTTGTTTCTCAGATTCCATACTTCATATTGTTACTTTCTCAGAATACATCTACCAACAAGTCAATCAATAATACAAGAAATTTAAATCCCACTGAAATTTGCCTCAAATTAGAACAAACTATACTGTAAAAGGCATTCAAGCATATCAACAATTTACAGCTCGACAAGCAGGAGAAGTTTAACGGAAGATTATTCTTCTGAGTCCTTTGATGATTCTATAAAGATCAATTGAGACTGAAAATCATTCAAACAAACAAAAATTGAATATTATGTAGGCGAGAGTTGGAATATCATTGAGATTTAGTAGGCAAACCTTCTCAAGGATCTCAACCATCGGTGAATCAGCTCCGTACCTTACCTAAAATAATCACCTTGTCAAAAATGAGTGTGTATCTCATAATTTCATTACAAGTGATGGGATGGATGGATGTCAAAAATATGATATGACATCGAATTTAGTTGCCCGCAGTCAAAATACCTTGTAGTCACTGAGATCAACGCATATCTCAACCGTATTAAAGATGAAACGATTAATTTTACAACTTCACCAAATCATATTTCAACCTTTGGTACTTGATTCAAGATCCAAAATGTGGTACTGCAGCGATTATAGGATATTTTAACTGCATCAAATCCAAATTCATATGGCAATGGTGTGAACAAAATGAAGTTCACAAACTAGACTCCAACAATTACTATGTCCAAGCATCAATGACAATGCAAGTGTATATCTAGAGCTCAATTTTGAAACTATTAGAACTTTGATTCATATAGAAAGAATGCAAATGTGTATAACTTACAACTAACAGCAACTAAAGCCTCTTTCAATGCAATTCTGTCCTGCAAAACATGCCATCCAAACACTGCAAATTTAGACGTTTCCCAACTCAGCAGAGACCTGGACATGAGAGCAACATTTCTGCAGCAACTTATAAGCAGAATTGACAGAAAAACCAGCTGCTAAATCATGCTTCCAAACCCATTTATCATCTATTCCTGCATTCACAACGACTCCAAATCAATCAGCTACTCCGCCTCTCAACTGAACAGCGGGCGCCTCCAATTTCATCGACAAAGCCACCTGCCCCCACCGTACTCTCCCACTTCTGCCACAGAAGCCAGCTTATTTCTTGCAACCGAGAACAGTCTAGGGAACCTATCTTGCAGAGAAACATCACCAATCCATCTGTGAGACCAAAACAACGTTGCTTTTCCATCACCAAGCCTTCGAACCACAGAACTAGAAAACCAGTTGCTACATGCAGGATGAGCCATATCGATTGATTTCAAGTCACGCTACCAAATTGAGTCCTTGTTGCTACTACTAACTGTCTGAGTCTCCAAACCCAAACTCCCATAACTGTCCCCATATCTGTGTAATAAAGGGGATACCATGTGGCTTTGGAATTCGTCAAGCACCTCCAACTCCATTTTGCAAGAAGTGACAAATTGAAAAGCTCCAAATTTTTCACTCCAAGCCCCCCCTCCTCATTCTTCGGTTTACAGACATTATCCCAGCTAATCCAAGCCGCCTTCTTGCAGCGGTAGACTTGACAACACTGAGTTAATTAACACCACTCGCCCTCCTATTGATAAGTGCTTCCCTTTCCACTCCATAAGGTCCAACACTGGCTTCCACGTACTGCTCTTCCTAGGACTTGCTCCTACCGGGATTCCAAGAAATTTGAACGGAAAATCACCTATCCTGCAAGACAAAAAGCAAGATGCTTCTTCCAAGAAATGAGGCTCCAAATTCAGACCATATATGTTTCTCTTATCAAAATTAATTTTCAGACCAGACACTAATTCAAAGCTTCGAAGAATCGACTTTATGGTCCACAAGTTGTCCCAGTTTCCTTCACAAAGCAAAATTGTGTCATCCGCGAATTGAAGCATATTGTAGCACAAAGAATCATTAACTTTAAACCCCTTAAACAACCCCAAGTTAACAGCACTTCTCATCAAACCCGCCAAACCTTCTGCAGCTATCAGGAAAAGAAAGGGTGCTAAGGGGTCACCTTGACGAAGACCTTTCTCCGCAACAAATTCTTCAGTTGGACTACCATTCACAAGAATTGAAATTGAGTTCGATCGAACACACGTCCGCATCCAACCGACCCATCTATTATCAAAGCCCATTCTTCTTAACATATACTCCAAGTATGACCAACTCACTGAGTCATACGCCTTCGCGAAGTCCACTTTAAGAAAGAAGCACTTATCCTTCCTCCTCTTGGCCAAATCTAATAATTCACTAACAATTAACACTCCATCAAGGATAAATCTTCCAGGGACAAAAGCTGACTGAATGGGATCAATTAACTTGCCAATAACCTCTTTTAACCTTGCAGCTAGAACCTTCGCCAAAATCTTATAGAGGCTTCCAATGAGGGATACTGGTCTGTAATCCCCTAAACTTTGAGGAACATCTTTCTTTGGAACAAGAGCCAGAAAAGATGTAGATATAGCTTTCGGAAGCTTAGAGTTTGTGTGGAATTCATTCATAAACTCAACGACGTCCTTCTCCAAAAACTTCCAATAAGTTCTAATAAAATTGAAATTAAATCCATCAGGCCCAGGACTCTTATTTCCTTCACAGCTCCAGACTGCCGCCTTAATCTCTTCTGCCGTAAAAGGGGAAACTAAGTGCACGTTATCCTCTTCTCCCAACTGACGAAACTGAACACCATCCCGAACTGGTCTACCAACATTATGCTCCGCATTGCTCGACTCAAAGTGTCTCCTCACCTCCCTTCAATCCACTGTTCCTCATCCCCTCGCAAAGCCACCACCCTGTTCCTTCTTCTCTTCACCACATTCTAGCCACACAAGACAATGAACTATACCAAGTGTATTTCTTTCCAATCAACAAGACATCTATTAGTTCCATGTTCTCTATGACTCGTTGAAATTCAAACATTTCAGCATACTTGCAATGCAATCCACTCCACTAGGTAACTGATTTTTTAATTGAACAATATCATTCCATAATATAACAGTCACCACTTACATCTTCCAAGAACCCTTCACCTGAAAATGTAAATTGAACTTTCAACATGCCTGTTCTCCATATACATATTATATGTTAATATCTTCATTTCCATTTTTTGATCTATCAGGACCTTCCAACTCAAAAACATATATAAGTACATAACCTTCATCCCCTCCTTCGAAAAAGTAAAGAAAAATAAAATGGCTGCATAATGTGAGGAATCCCGTAACAACGCTATAAGATTGAGGGATGTTACATAAAAAGACAGTAACATGAAATGGATAGGTTCTTCATCAATGTTCCCAAATTGATGTGTTGTTCAAAAACACTTCAAACGTTTCCCGCTAAATTAACAAAGAGGGTTATAATTCAAGCATTTTACAAGGGAGAGGAGTATAAGTTTTACTTTTCAAGGTAAGGGAGTGTATATTTTAAAATTAGAGAGAAGAAGAGTTTAATTCAAGTTTCTCTTAGGGAAGGGGAGTGTAGTTTACTTTAATTAATTTTACAAATTTGTATTTCTTTAAGTTAGTCTAGTTGGTAAAGAGTTGGTTCACGTGTTTGGCTCTTTGCGTTAACTTTAAAACCCCGTTTGTAGATTTTCGGATTATATAATCCAAAATTCTCGAGAGTCCAACAAATCACATAAAATTAATCAACTTTAATTATAAATAACTAGCGTCAAGATTTGCTAAAAAAAACTGTTGTCAAGACGGGTACTAACGTGTCTGTCTTGTCGCTCTAATCACCAATGAACGACAATTGGTAAAAAATAATTAAGTGAGTCGTAAAATTGGAAGAAAAAAATATTATATCAAGACACGGTATATTATTCCTTTTTTTTTACTAATCCAATATTGTTCCTATTGTTGTGGAATGTTCTTCTTTATTGTTGTGGATTGTTCCCATTTTAATGACATTGTTGTGGATTGTTCCAATTTTAATGACATTTAACTAATTTTTATTGATAATTTAAATAATATGATAAAAATTATAAAATAGTTTAAATGAAGTCTAAAATGGAAGAAAAAGTACAGCCTAAAAATGTTCATCCCTTTATATATTGTTGCAAATATATTGTTATAGATGCAATTTATTATCGAGTGAATAGGCAAAAAACCCCCTAAAATTGTAACTTTCGTCAAAAAATTCCCTGACTTTTAAGAAACTTCAAAACCTCCCCTGAAATTGTCAAACGTTAGTCAATCACGCCCTCCGTTTGTTTTGGCTGTTAAATGACTATTTTTTTTTCATCTTCTTCCTTCCACTTTTTCATCATATTCAACATCACCTTCATCAATATTCATAAAAAATTCAGAAAAATTAGGAGTATTCTTTAAATTAATTTGCTATAGGACGCAGAACACCGGCCTTTGTAATGAAGAGAATCATCTTCTTGATGAATGACAAAAGCATGTCGTGGTAATCAATAATAAACAGTCTCTTTTCCACCAAGTTCTTGCTCCAGTAGTTCCTTTGTTATTGCTGATTCAGGAGGGCCATAGATAGTTGGATCTAATTTGCTGCGGATTGGAAACTCCTGCAAAGAC
>Ga0315914_1004246_pt1 | contig 21473 bp, 9 predicted proteins | sample MpolenodulesMG_FD_203920 | JGI IMG/M metagenome (GOLD analysis project Ga0315914, IMG submission 203920) | Medicago polymorpha root nodule microbial communities from Los Angeles, California, United States - elongated nodules | ecosystem: Host-associated > Plants > Roots > Nodule | place: USA...
TGCCCAAATCATTTTTATAGGCAACATACATTAAGGTTTGACTTATCATTCTTTTATCCTTGTTTTGAAAATGAAAAATATTTCACTTTATAATATGCTCTGCTGTGAAATTGAGACTTATGTTTTTAAAATAAAAACTTAGTTATATAGTTTCATCTAGTCTTAACATTTTCTTGTTATGTAACAAGTGTACAGTACTTTATCTGTTGCTCCTGTATTTGCCTCTAACAAACTAGTCACACTAGCAAATGTAACCAACTCGCATATTCAACTCGTTGGTTGAGCTTATATTCAAACCTTGTACCTAAAACTAAAAGCCTCTTGTTATTTTAACTTCACAATAGTGTGTGGGTAACATTTGCCCGTAGTTGCTTTGATAAAAAAAAAAAAAAAAGATAAAATAAGTGTTGTTTTGATAGTTTTTATCGTCAATATAAACATTTCTTTGTAGTTGCTTAAGAGATTAAATGCCAAAATAAGGCAAAATACATCTATGAAACAAGTTGATATCTAGTCATATTTTTATTCTATTAGTTTTCGACAAATAATCTCATTTGTGGTAGCTAAATATATATATTGATGGGATAATTAATTACTAAATGTGCTAACCTATTCAAATAAAAAAATAAATTTTGCAACAACACAAGGCTTCACCCCTGATGCTAACAATCATCAGAAGAATACTTGTTAGAAAACCCATAAGTAATAGATTTACATTGGAAACAATAATTCTAAATTTTGTAAAAGTTGAATTCGCCACTTTTCTAACACTTTTTAACATGGGGTAATTCTATTTTTGTTCCCTTTAACATATGATAATGATCTAGATAAGTTTCGCTGTGTCCTCAATGCTGACCCTACAAAAATCAATTTAGTTGTGACTTCAATGGTGAATGGGTCGTGCGACAAGAATGGCCCGCATTGAAGATAGTTCATGGAATTTTTTATTTTGCGAATTAATGGTGGAAGTGGAACGTATCTTAAATAAAAATGTTTCATAGAAAATTATTTTCTTTTTAAAAGCATTTCATAGAAAATTATTTAACAGGTCAAAATAAGACAATGCACCCATTTTTAAACGCAAGCGTCACTTCTACAAATTATATTTAATTTTTTGTAAGCGATTAAGTCAATAGTTTTGTATGATTATGGCTTAAACTTCAACGTTGTATATTACTTGCACAACATCATTTGTTTTTAGGTACTTTACACGCCACTTAGCTATTTTAAGTGTGAACAAGCAGCTTAAGTATACGACGTGTAACTGTAAAGACCTAAAGAAAGCTTTAAAGGGAATATTTGTTTTCTAGTTTTTACGTTTCTCCAACGAAAAGAACAACTATGTTTTTTTTTTTAGGGAAAAAGAACAATTATGTTGAAAGACTCCTTGAAACTATGTGCACCTTTCATTTATTCGTACTTTGTTTACTTCGTATTGTTAGCCTCCCTTTGTGAAGTTGCAGAGAGCCATGTTTGAAATTTTGAATAAACCCTCGTGTCAATCTATGTTTATGTTGAAGTCAATTTCATGTGTTGAACCTTTAAATTGTCGTTCGTGGTGCATTTTCAACCTTAACTTAAATTATTAATTTGTTAACGAGTATTTTGCGGAGAATAATTAGACAATCTTTCATTTAGTGTGTTCAAAGAAGATTCTAAAATAATAAATGCACCAAATGGTTTGAATTATAAAAATGGTCAAACACATTATCCTCTTGTCATGTTATGTTATGATGTCGCTAACGTGCAACTTTTAAAATTTCAAAACTATGGAACATAATTTGCAAACTAACTACAATTACTCCAATTTGCTTCAAAAAAAAAAACTACAATTACTCCAATTGGTAGGGAATCAAATTCCTTTCAAATATTGACTAACAAAGAAAAATTAAAATTTGCATTTCTAGAAACATTATCACCACAAAAAATGTCATGAATTGTGAATGAATTGGCATTTAAGCTATTGGAAGAAAAAAAAATGTAATAAAAGAGCAAATTTGTGTTTGGATCCTCAGGTGGAGAAGGTGCCCGTAATCTAAAATCAAGAAAATTACACCCCATAAAAATGAACGATGTAGCATTGACACTTCAGATCGGTGACAATGACATGATACAGATATACTTCCATTTCTTACATATTATAACCGATGTCATACCAGGTGTATGAGTGTCGTGTTTGTCCAGATTCATAGAAAACTGATCATCTAGAGGGAGAAGAGGTATGATCCGAAGCTGACCAAGGTGGCAACTGAGTAGAATAAAACGAGGAAACCGAAGTATTGCCCAGCATAGAAGAAGCAAATGCAGAAGATGATGAAGATTGTAGAAGAGAAGCCATAGAAGAAGCCATAATCACATTATCATCATAAACATTCCTTGCAGGAGGAGGAATACCCGAAAACTGAAAACGATCATAAAAGTTTGTAGAATGCTGAGAAGAGTTAGGAAAAGGTCTAGTATGAACAACAGGATCAGTAGAAGTTGTAATAGAAACAATTGAACTCGGTGTATTCGAAACGTTCCATTGAGTAGTAGTAGTAGTAGCAGCAGCAGCTGGTACTGGAGGGTTACGAAGAGTAACATTTTCAGGGAAGTTGAGTTTGGCTTTGTTGCCTCTAAAACGAAGAGCAGCTTCATCGTATGCTCTAGCAGCTGCTTCAGCTGTTTCAAATGTTCCTAACCATACTCTAGCTGCTTTGAATGGATCTCTTATCTCTGCTGCCCATTTTCCCCATGGTCTCTGTCGAACTCCTCTGTATTTTCTCTTTGCTTCTCCTTCTCTTACTACATTCTCTGTTCTTCTATATTCATATACTGCATTCCCCATTTCTCTTGTTATTCTTGTTGCTGTCCTATTAATGCTTGAACTTTCTGCAACTGCATTATTATATCAAAATAATAAGCTTTGTATTTAATGGAAGACATAAGATAACCATATCTATGAAGTAAAGACAAAAATAACTTGAATATAATGAACTAATTAAATGTAATTTATATGTTGGACGAATAATTTGAGAAAATTCATTAATTGAATATAATCACATCGAACACGCCTAAGTTATACTTACATTATTACTTCAAATAAAAATTTAAGGAAAAAAAAAAAAAAAAAAACATGTTTTATTTGTTGAGAATTGTTATGTTCTAATGATTTATGTTACAAACAACAAATTAAAGAAAATACATAAAATTGGTGTTTTGTACATAAATATCCCCTTCAAGGTTATACATGGTTTGAGTCATGACTGGATCATCCAACCTTTATGATCGAAATTCGGATTACCAAGTCGGTAAGGTTAAGACAAAAAATAAATTGAAGAAAGAGGAGAAAGATTTAATATGGTGCTTACTGGTTGTTGGCAAAGCAGGGGAGGAACCACCGAGGAATTGGAAATCACCAACAAAGCTATCATCTTCCCTAGTTCTCTTGAGAGAAGAACTAGTAGCATAATTAGATGAAGAAGAAGGAGAAGACAAAGATTGTGTTGTAGAAGGAGAAGACATGTTGTTATTGATATTTGTTGCAAAAGCAACCCTTCCTTCAATTGCACTATTATGATGAGGTATATCACCGTCACTCTGGGTTGGAACATCTCCAGAAACGATATGAGTCAAAGCTGAGATCATTGCAGACATTTCTCTTTCCCTATTCAAACCTGGAAATATCATTTCAGTTGACAATGTAGGATGATCATTGAATTCACTTTTGATAACAACTTTGTCTTTTGAATTCGCCACCTTTAACATACACATGTAAAAATATACTATATGCTTGTTAGTTTATGTTACCTTGATTTATTTTTTGCATGCAAAAAATGTATATATATGCTTCAATCGTCGTCAACCCCATTAGAATGGTTCGTGTATATATATAAGGTTCAAATGGGGTATATAGCCGCCATAGAGAAGAGTCAGTCGGTGATTTAATGAAAGAGTGGAAAACTTTTACACGAAGCAATTGAAAATACAAAAACACTAATAAAATTCAATAATTAATTAAAACGTAAGCGGTTTGAAAAATTCATTTTATAAATGTCTTACCCTTAGTAATTAATTTATCTATTTCATGTTGGGTAATATAGAGGACGTGGAGGAATAAGAATGATTAGAAGTATTTATTTAAAATAAAAAATGATACAGAATTTAGAGAGTGGAGGTGTGAAGGCAGGCTTGCCGGCACTCCGTGTTGTGTGTGTGGAGAGAACCTACATGACGGTTGGCAGCTCATTCGAGCCAATATTAGTCGGTGAAAAATAAACAAGTTAGCCACTAGGTAGGAGCCGACATGAATGAATGTCCAATAAATAAATGGTAATAAAAAATGTGTTCAATAAGATGATGATCATTATCTCTCCAAAAAAAAAATAATGATCATATATATGTTACCATATTTTGGGCCGTTTCTTGGCAAGAGCAAAGCGCTCTATGCTTTATGTTGTAGCGATAAAAATATAATTATTACGATGTAGAATAAAAAAATAACATTTTTATTTACGACATAATTTATCACAAAATGTCATTTTTCGTAGGTAAATGTCTATTTATCTCTAAATAAAAGTCGTATTAAACCAATGCTCATATATTTAACTACAACTTACTTATTTATCGTTAGAAGTTGTGTTAGAATTTTTTGGTAATTTTTTTTTTAAAGAAAATTGTTAAGATTACAACTGGGCTTCTAAATTATCGGAAACGACCATTGTAAGTTGTAACCAAAAAAAATATATTACTCTATATAATAATAGGGAATATATAAAATGAGAGGTGGTATTTATTATGAGAGGTGAGAGGAGTAAATAATATATATATAGTTATTAAAGTCTTGTTAAAAATATCTATACACATATTTGTAAAAAAAATATACACGTAACCAAAATGATTGAACTCAAATAATTAATAATTTTTTCTTATGACGAATTATTTAAGAGAACCTAACTACAATTTTTAAGGAAATTATTATCTACCAAATTTTACTCACCTCTCTCTCAAGCTCAAATAGTTAATGTTTTATCCATTTTTCCTAAGAATTAGAGGATTAACATAAAAAAAAAAAAAGTTATATACATTGTTTACATATGAATCAATAAATGCAAGAGAGTGGTAAAAAAGAAAATAGAAAACAATGAGATTAAAAGTTTAAGAATATTATTACTATTCGACAAAGAGTTAGAGCCTCTTTATTATAGTTTTTTTAAGAAAAAATCACTTATTTTAATAAAATAATCACTTTTAAGAGTTTTGCATACGTTTGTTTCAACTTTTTAAAAAAATTAGAATCTAAAAACAGCTTCAAATGAGAAGCTATTAAGAGCAGCTTCTCAAAAAATAGATTTTTTTTAGAGGAGAGAGAAAATATTGTTTAAAAGATTGAACTAATTTTGTAACAAAAAATCCTTTTTATATATTTGTATCAAAACAAACTAGATTATTTGTTTAAAAAAAGTGATTTTTATTACGGTAAACAAACGCAAAATAGATTATGATTTTTCATAAATTCTCTAAAATATAATCTCTAAATTATTTTATGTCAAAATCACTTTTATTTTAATCTGTAACAAACAGGCCCTTAATTTTTCAAAAAAAAATCTGAGTTCAAATTCAACACGAAAAATGCAATAAAATTAATATATTTAATTAAGTAGTTTAGTAGCTAGAGCTCACACATTATAAATATGAAGAAATTGTGTGTTTGGGGTTTAAACCACATCCCCTATATATAATGAGTTCATCTTTGCTCCATTTACTCTTGCTCAATTTATTCTTTTTCAATGCATAGATGTGTAACACGTGACAAAAATAAATCCAAAGGATGAGATTAAAAGATTAACATAAACACTGATCCATCTTATTCCTCTCATCATGTTCTCCCCCTTCTACTCCACAGCACTCAACTTCTCCCCCTTCCTTTTCATTGTTTGCAGATCTAAATCGAATCATGAGAAACATGTATTGATTTACAAAAGTTCAATTCAGAGATCAATCACATGCTCAACGAGTTAATTGATTTAAATAGGTGATATTCATTCAGAGATAAACGAGTTTTCTGGCTACTGTTCTGCAAATTACTTTGATGCCGATAAAACAACAGCTTTCAATTTTCAAACTTTCGGTTTTGTGCCGGCAACGGCGCCGGATCTGCAGTACCTCAATTATGTATCATTCACCTTCAAATTTTGTTTTTTGTTGCAATTTTAGATCGTTATGAGAGAGAAGAAGATGAAACACTACCTGTTGTATCATTCATCTTCAATTTAGTACTATTAGAATTATTCCTTTCTCTATGAAACACTACCTGTTGGATCCTTATATAGTCCCTGTGACTTGGTGGAATATTTAAGCAAGCATTATTATCAATTACCTTCTCTTACAAATCTGAATTTTATCTCTATCAGTTCTATTTCACTGAATCCTATTCATTCATTGGGGTTCCTGACTAGAACTAGGATTATTTCGATATCCCTAATAATTCAAATCTATCATCACTGTTACCCAGAATACGTTCACCTTTTAGATTGTAAATGGCAATTTGGATGGAGGAAGAAGATGAAATGCTGCCTGTTGTATGACAGAGAAAAATCGTTTTTCTCTTATTTTATTTTTGATCAAATGGAATAAGGAGTAAATGGAGTAAATCTACCTCAGCCATTAGATTTATTTTTTCCACATGTCAAACTTCTATGTATTCAAAAGGAGTAAATGGAGCTAAGGATGGGAATGGGTACCTATTGGGCAGGGTACCGTAATGCCTATCCCCGTATCCGCGTTTTGAAAAAATCCTCATACCCGAACCCATACATTCGTGAGTATTTAAGTGTCCGTACCCGAACCCATTACCCTATGGGTATCTAACTGCCCGTACCCGAACTCATTACTTGCACATTCACAACAAAAAAATAATAAAAAATAAAAAATATCACAATATAATTAGAATGTGATATGAAATATTATAAATCAACATATCAAATATTACGCATCATATTATTTAGCCAAATAAAAGCATCTAAAATATAAAAAATAAGTGTATATTACAATAAATATCAAAGACTTTGAATTAATTAATTAAATTTAATATAAATAAAATTATTGGTATAGTATATAATGTGCGGGCATGGGGCGGGGTGGGCACTAGAGTGCCCGTACCCGCACCCATACCCGTTCAAATTTGCGGGTAATTACCCGTGCCCATACCCAACAATGTGGGTATTTACCCACCCATCATGGGTATTTTTTACGGATGCCTATTGGGTTTGGGTCCAATTGTCATTCCTAAATGGAGCATGGTTAAATGGAGCAAAGATGCACTCATATATAATATGCAATATCTCAACCAACTAGATGACAAACTAATATGGAAAATGTTAATCAGTGCTCTTGGGGCATTGGTTAAACACTAAATAAAGTAAGTTTTTATTAAAAAGTAATTACTTAAAAAAAGTGACAATTTATATTTCCAAGACGGAAATTCTATTTATAGATTCCTTAACTAATATCTACGGCCACTCGTTAAGAAGACCAACTTATATATATAGTTGTGTAGAAAGAATACCGAAATTTGGAATACTAATTCGGTCCATATTGTGAAACTAGAGGACCAGTTTGAACCAAGACAATGAAGCTACCAACTTGCACTTTCAAAATAAATTAAGGAAGAAAAATATATTTAAGCCTAAAGAAATGTTAAAAATTATAGCATTGACCTTTATATTTTATTTTAAATTAGCTAACCATCTTGAAACATTGAATAAAAATATATTCAAGCCTAAAGAAATGTTAAAAAATTCTATCATTGACCTTTTATATTTTATTTTTAGTTGACAATCATGAAATGAAACATTGAATTCCACTCAAAAATCAAACAGTTAATAGAGGCTTTTTAAACATCTAGGATGTTGTTGTCTTCAAAGTCAAGAAACTCAAAACCAGATTCGGTATGGCCATCTTCCCTTGGCATCAAGTGGCAATAGCCCAAGTACATCCCATTGTGCTCATGAATGGGATTATGAACTAAAGAGCTGCAAAGTGAACTGGTGAAGTGTAAAACCAACCTAGGGTCCCACTTTATACATAATTGAAGTACTGTTTTTACTTACATCTGTGTTATAAAAATGAAGGTTGCTCGTCGACAACATTTCTTTGTTCACATATGCCACTTTCTTATAGTGGTTCGTGACTGGACCAAATGGGCGAGATAAATTGCAAAGGCCTCGGTAGTTAGTCGGTAGTATAGATTATTTTAGGGTTGGTTCTCTATCGTGGCCGTTTTTTGGCAAGAGTAAGGAGTTCAACGGAACTAGGCCTTCAGTTTATGGGGGTCTCAGATATTTATCAAGATAAGGGTATAATTGTTGGTGTGTATGATAAAAAAAATAATGTCTTTACGTACGACAAAATATGTCACTAAATGTCAATTTTTCTTAAGTAAAATGTCTATTTGTCGGTAAATAAAAGTCATATTTGAACCAATGCTTATATATTTAAATACAACTTAACTATTTATCACTATAAGTGATGTTGGAATTTTATTTTATTTTTTCAACAAAAAATTGTCAAGATTACAACTAGGTCTCTAAATTGTCGGGAAGGGCCTTGTTCTCTGAAGAGTAATTTTTTTTTAAGGATTTTCAGAGAAAGGGATTCAGATAATATAAAATTCAATAAATAATAAATAAAGTTTGATTAATAATTATGAAGCATGTTATTTAAACAATCATTTTTCTGACAACTTTAAAAACAACTATAAATTTATAAGAAAGGTGAAAATTGATCTTAAGGCATGGGCAGAGCTACTCTTACACCAAGATGTGCACTTGCACGCCCTCAGCTTTTCATAAGTGTATCTTGCATTCTATTTAACTCATGTTTTAGAAATTGATTTTGCATCACTCTCTTGATGAAAGACGCAATGAGCAGTAGTTTTTTTGTGCTTTCCGTTTTTTATGCAATAGGAAGGTTTATCACTATCAAATCAGTATGCTTTTTTACTGCGCTACGTGCTTTGACCAACAATATTAGGATGGAGGGTTTTACAACTCGAGAGTTTACCTCAATTCGATTTGTCTAGGTAAGCTCGACTAGTTTAAAGATGGTTAACAAATTAGTTAAATACTTGATAAATAAAAAACAAATTAGTTATATATATATGGCTTCTTCAAAAAAAAAAAAAATTGCTCCCTATATAATCGAGTCGACTCATGAACCAAACGAGTTGAATCACGTGTAATTCAAGTTCAACTCATTTAATCAACAAACTTAATTTTAAGCTCAAATTCAGCTCATTTGGTTCATGAACCAAGTTCAACGGATTAATTGCCGAGTCAAATTTTGAATTTTATTCGAGTTGGTTCGGTTCATTGTCAGCCCTACCGCCAACACAAGGTGTGCCAGAAAAATAGACAATAATTACATCAATGTTCTACGACAATGAGAAAGACAACATGACAGCTAACCATTACCCAAACAATAAAATGGGTTCCGACTCCAATCATGAAATTTATAATAAAATGAAACAAAACTAGCTTTAAACCACGAGAACGAAATGAGCTTAATATTTTCTAACAGCTGATGCATAGTGCTTTCTTTAACACGAAAAAATCTAGCGTTCCTTTCCTTCCAAATTACCCAAATGCTTGCAAACCATAATAAATGCATAAAAGAGCATCTGGGGATAGCATAACCTGAAGAAGTATGAAACTAAAGATAATGTTCCAAAATTGTTAAGGGGTTTACCGAAGAAACGCCTAACCAATGATGAACAAGGTACCAAACCTGCCCAAACACATCACAATGAAAAAATAGATGATCCGTCGATTCAGCCAACCCGCATCCAGAAACACACCCCCGAGCATCTTCTTGAATGATATTCCTTCGAGAGAAATTGTCATTTGTAAGCAATCTATCTCGAAACAGACGCCAAGTAAACACAGATACCTTAAGTGAGACATCTTACCTCCAAATACTGAGCGTAAACACATATACCTTAAGATTCTGTGTTCTTAGTTAAGCTAAAATGATTAATAAATTTTAACTAAAGACATATGTGTGATCATTATTTCTTAAAAAAAAATAAAGTGATCATCATTATGAATCCAAAAAAAAAAGATGATGATCATTATCTCTCCAAAAAAGTATGATCATTATGATATGTTTATTAAAGTCTTGTTAAAATTTACGTAGTTATTTTTTATTTGAATATAAAGTCAATAAATGCAAGAGAAGGGAAAAAAGGAAAAAGAAAACAGTAAGATTAAAATTTAAAAATATTTATTTTTACTGCTTAACAAAGAGTTAAATTTTTCTTCTCATAACTAATTTATCACATATATCACACGAATCTCTTTTATATTTTTCTCTTACGTTCAATAAAATGTCTACCAAACATTTTCCATTACTAGAAACACATCTACATTGTTTCAACATTACTTTTAAGGATGAAAGAATTTTGCTGCTATTATAATTTACTTGTATTTGTATGAAAAATTAGTATATGCACTTGTGTGATAAGAATACTTGATTGTTTTTATTGGTAGTCGGAGTTTGAATCTCAAACCTTACATATATTATGCATTAATTGTCCCTACCAATAGAGCTAAACTCACAATGACATAAGAATACTTGATTTACACACAAGCTATAGTGTTTAGTTTAAATTTAAATTGTCATAGGTTATTGATTTTTTTTTTGTTGAGGAATAGGTTATTGGTTATATATCAAAATTATTTTTATTATTTATTGGACGTAGTTTTTATTTAATTTTCTTTTTACTAAAGTTTTTATTTTTCAAATCACTAAATTTTTATTACACCCTCGTCTTATAGCGGCCATTTATTTGTAAAACAAGTGTCCTTTTAACAATATTTGTTTAATAAAATGATTACGAATGTATAACAACTTCAATAGGGGTGAATATTTTTTAAATGTCACATATTGTTTATCAACTTTGAAATTATAATTAATAACTATTACTTGAAATGTTATCTTAATGTAAGAGCTTAGTTTGTAATATTAAGGTGTTGAGAGCTTAGTTTGTAATATTAAGGTGTTGAGCTCGAATTCACCATTGTAGAATAATCATTAACATCACAAAAATTTATAAAATTCCTTTTCCGCATTTTTTTTAAAAAATAATATCCAACATTGACCACTAATAATATTCATCAAATTCTTTGAACCATAATCCATAAAAATTCTGACTAAAATCAATCTCAAAATCAGAAAAATTCCAAAATACTTATCCATATTCATTGAAACAGGAGATGTAGAACACTATTCATTAAAATTAAAAGTTAGTAGAAATGAAATGTAGATAAATTCTTGTTTTCTCTTTCTTTCCATTTTTGTCCATTCTGACCATTCACGCATCCATTTATGGAACTCAATAACAAAATCATCCAATCATGCTGATAAAAAAGAAAAAAGAATCATCCATTCTCAAAGACACCAGTAGACCTTGACTTCATCTTCAATAGCCAAGCTCTATCCCCTATCACTATCACCATGTCCATGACTCATAGTGACCGGTCTCTCTCCTTCCCAATTTCATTCTCTCATCTCCTAAATGTCTCACTTTTAGATTTGTGCTTTCAAAAAATATTATGAGTTCTTGGTGCGACTGAGTCGTAAGTTTTTCTGTGCACTTTGCAACAGCCGTATGGGATCCAAATCCAAGGAAGAGAAGATGGTTAGATGATGCACTTGATCCTCTCCGTTACTCCAAAGGAGCGAAAAAGAGAAGAAAATAGGAGAATGAGAGAGGAATTATGAGATAGACGATGAGTTCCATTAATTACATACCAACCTAATTGTACTATTAGAATTTAGAATGAATTAGAAGCGAGGTTTTATAGTAAAAAAATTGGCTTTCTTATGCTAACCAGATTTGTAAAAAAAATTATATCAATATGTTACCTAGCTAGAGTCAATAGTTAAATGATTTAATAAACCAACAATTATACTACTAACAATTGAAATAGCATATAAGCATATTCATACCCCAAATCACTTAAAATCTTGAGGTAAATAAATAGATTAACACTTCGAAATTTTTACAAATCATAATAAGAATGTGTCATATAATGAAGGTGTACCCTTTAAGATATTAATCTTGTACCGGTTCGTGGAAATTTTATTTGCGGTACCATGCATGCAGAATATTAGTCCCTCTGACGAAACTGAGAAAATGTTGGCATACACGCATTCTATATCCGTTTAATATTTTGTAATTTTATCATTTCAAAAAATATTTTTGAATTTTATATAGACAAATATAACCAGTACTTTTTTTTTACAATAAAAATTCACTGCATTTTATTTTTTTTTCTCTACCATTTGAGCTACATCCCCACTGCATTTTATTCATAACAATGTGAATAATATATTGTGAACGTTGATAAAATTTTGTGATCGATATTCAATTAGAGTATTGTTGTCTTTGCTAGACTATATAAACTATCCTATTTTAGTTTACCATCGTGAAATATTGAATTCCGCTCAATAATCTAATAGTCTATAGTAGCTTTAAGCATCAAGGATGTTGTTCACCTGAAGTCAAGAAATTCATAACCATATTTGATAAGCCGACTTCCCTTGTGTCAAGTGCCAACAACCAAAGTATATCCCATAATGCCCATTGTTTACCCCATGAATGTGATCATGAACTAAATGAGTTGCAAATGAACTAATTGATATTGTTTCTAGTTATATGGGTGTTCTAGAAATGAAGAATGCATCGTGGACATCTTTTATTCACATGTGCCACTTTCCTAGTGGTTCATTACCCGACCAAATGGACAAAAGGGTCTCGGTAATGATATTTGTACAATATAACTTTTCTGATTTTTTTTTTAATTGGTCAAAAACAATATAGAGTGGGAGAAAGAAAGAGTGAGAGTAACAATATAAGGTGAATATGAGAGATAATTGTTAAAAAATTATCATAAAATAATCGTACAAATATCATTTTTCACAAGGTCTCAGTATAGATTTGACTTGACGCTCTAAATGGTAGAGAGTATAATTATTTCAATATAAAATTTAATAAAAAAATAAGTAAAGTCTGATTAATAATTATTTTCAATCATAATTTAATTTAGGTTATTTTCAAAGATTTCTCTTTAGTTGAAAATTTTAACCATTTGAGCTTAACTATTGACATAGACTTTAAAACCAATGATACTAAAAAAGGAAGAAAAAAATACTTTATGTAAAATCAATGAGGTAGTCACGTCGAAGATCATCTTTCGCACTCTAGAGTTCGCGTCAAACATAATTTGGATTGTGGCCAAGAACTACACCAATAATCACCTAAAGAAAAATGTGAGTGATTAACGCATTCGGATTTGAAATCAATTTCCAAATCTGTTTGTTATCCATTGCTAAATTGAACGCTTTCATATTCTTAAGCCCCGTACCACCAAAACCTTTAGGTGTAGTTAAGTGTTCCCATGAGAGCCAGTGTTGTCCTCTAAAGTTTCTAGTACTATGACCCCGTCAAAAAGAATTTAGCATCTTCTCAATTTCATTAATAAGAGTTCTAGGCAAAAGAAACACATTCATAACATAAGATAGAATGGATTGCAATACTGAGTTGATTAGAACATCTCTACCTGCACGAGACAAGCACCAATTGCTCCAATAATTGATTATATTTTAAATATGATCCTTCATACATTTGATTAGGTGGTTTTATTTTGAATTTGTCGGGGTTTTTGCCCTCTACTAAATTTTGTCCATATGCATATATCATTAAACCCAAAAATTCATTCTAAACTTCATGGCAAATTCATCTCCAAATTTATTCTCAACTTCATCCAAACTTAGAAGTTCATAAAAAAAAAATAAATCAATCAACAAACTTTTTTTTAGAGGGATCTGCATATGAAAATTGAGATATAGGACTAAAACACATTTTTTTTGACAAGAGGACTAAAACACATGTAATCCTTAAAATAATATTTTAAAAATTGGACTATAGACCAAACCGATGAGACATTTGAATCATGGTTCAATTGATTTAATTGGATAAATCATAGTTAAACTGGACTACTAATAAAATAAAAACAATGACTAACTTTTTGATTTGATTGAACTATTTGCAGTTTAACCCGATTCGGTCTGATTCAAACAGGTTTGTGTGACTAAGAAAGAATCAAGGTTAAACGAACTAGAAGACTGTCTCGTTTTTTATGTTTGAAACTACAAAAATGTCATTCGAAATGATATTGAATTGAGACCAAATAGAACCATAAATGAAAAATTAATAACAAAATAACATACCTCCTCCATTTCTCCCTTCCTTTTTAGGGCGTGTTTGGTAAAAATAAGATATAAGCTAACTGACAGCTGAAAAACTAACTTATAGCTGATGACTGATAGTTAGTGGTTTATATAGTTGAAAAGTTAGCTTATTAAAATTAAAAATGTTTAGTAAAATTAATTGTTGAAGTGACTGATAAATATAAAATGACGTAAAAAGGCGTGCTTGTTTAATTCTGAACATAAATCATATATATAATTTTTATTACTTAACGTATTTTTTTAAAAATTTAAATATATTTCAAATTATTTTCATCACTAAAATGATATATATATATATATATATATATATATATATATATAAATTTAATTGGTATTTTTTATTTAACAAAACTTTTTTTTATGAATTTTATTTAACTAAACTTGCTTCACTATTTGTTGTAAATTTTATATAAAATTATTTATTATATGAATTATGAACATGGTAAAAGAAAGTGAATAAGAAAATTTAAAAAAGAAACATAATATATGACAACATGGGTAACGTGGACAGTTACCACAAGATTGTGGTTTTTTTTTTATTATAAAAAAATAAAATAACACAAGTAAAAGTTAAAATTGGAAGAAAATATAAAAAAACTACAAGCTAAAAGCTCAAAAGCTACTTGAAATAGCTATTCAAAAAACACTATAAGCTAGTGGAAAAAGCTTTTTACCAAACACGTCTTATTCTATCAAAACAAACTTATAAGCTAGTTTATCTATGTTACCAAACACAGCCTTAATCTATTTTCTACCTCTCTTCTAAACCAATCTAAAGAAGTGTAATTTATATTTCCTATCTCTCTCTCTTCCCTAATTCTTTTAAGATATACTCTATCCGTTTCTAATTATAAAGTTCATTCCAACATTATTTATAATTAGTAAAGGAGGGAGTAACACAATTGTATTCAACAATCATTCAATTCAGAATATTATAAAATAAATCTAAATAAAGATACCACTAATCATGAAGATATTTAAAAATTTAGTTGTCTTAAACCTTAATGAAAGAATTGGAGGATTTACTATTAATTAAATAATCCATTAATCCATAAACATAGTCCAAAGGAAGAAAGAAAAAGGGTCACATCATTGTTATCACATAGTCCTAGTCCAAGGCCACGTTAGCTAGCGGTGATCTCATAGCATTGCTTGGGTTGGGTGGGTGTAGATAGATTAAATGCTAATTATTATCTTTATCAGGTGAGGAGAGTGAGCAAGTGTGTTGCTTGCTTGCTTAGTATCCAATCCAATCCAATCCAAGACTAAATCATAACATAACGTAAGGTAGGGATATCAAGCAACCCAACCATACTAACCTTCATTCCAAGATCCCTCAATTTTATTTGATGATATTTATTAAAAACATTAGAAAAAATTAACTGAATTGTTTGTGATGGCCGAAGAAAAAGAATCAACGTCAATTCCTCTAAGTCAAGCTGATAATGTCTCCTGCGAAGATCCCGAAGATCCAGCCAAGACTCCTCCAACCTCTCCCAACTCTTCCACTCGCAGGGTAGGGTACCTTTTATTTCTTCACTCTTCAAATTAGGGCTAAGTTTTCGATCTTGTTTATTGCACTCTATTTTTTATTTTACTGTGTTCTTTATTTATAAGTCAACCATTAGTCTTGCGCATAATTTGACTGACACCAATTTAGTGATTGTATTATTTGTAAAGAAACTATGTGGGGTTATGATCATTAAGTTCATTTTTTAAGTGGTTGCTCTGATCTCGGTATCCGTCCTGAGAACCGACTGATCCGGGAACCATTCCCACCGTCCACTCGAGGAGTCAATTGAAGTCTGAGCAAAGCCCCGTATGGACCATCCCAACATAAGAATTGTTAGCACACTCCTAGGTTCCAAATGGTCAATATCAGGCCAATCCTGGGGGTTTTTGATTCTCTATATTATTTCGCTTAATTGTCTTTACCTAGATAAGTTTCCTAGTTTGTTAAATTAGTACTACATATTAAACATATGATAAAGTCAGAAATAATTGAAGCATGATTATAATACAACAACCAAACCCTGTTTCACTGCATTATCTATATAAGCCACATGAATAGGCCAGTTAAGTGAGTTAACTGATGGGTGTTAGAATTCAAAGCTGATTCAATGTGAACCTTTCCTCATATAAAAATAGCCATCCTGTTTTTCATGACCCAAGGTCTAAATGACGAAGGTGGAATTTACAGAAACTCGATTGTTACCAAATACACATCTGTTTGGCATGATGTAAACAAAATTAAGTTTCAAATTATATCTAGATAAATCGATCCATGTCTCACTATTAGCTCATTCTGTGCAATATTTTCAGGCTTGCTGCTTTGTTCTTCAGAGTTGGGTCTCAAAGAAATTTATGACTGGATGGTAATGGACTAAACTACTTATCAAGATGACTTATTATTGCCAATTTGCCATTATTAGCGACCTAACTGTCCGTTTAATTTTGTACTTGCAGTGTGGTTCTATTCCCAGTTGCAGTTACCTTTTTTATTACATGGTGGTTTATTCAGTTTGTTGATGGCTTCTTTAGTCCGCTATACTCCAGTTTTGGTGTTGAAATATTTGGTGAGTAATTTATTTTTCCTTCAATAAACATGGATCTGACTATTATATTTGATCTCTTGAGAAGTTACAAATGACAGGAATTTTTCATTGATCTAGATGTAAGGAAATGAACATAGTGCATAAATTCAAAGATAATAGGTTACTCTTTTGTTTTACCAATGTGGCAAGAAGGTGTTTTACTTTCTTCTCAAGAGTTCAATGGCTAATCCGGGAACATCCAAAGCAAAGTAAATGATAACACTGCATAAACTTGTAAATTCAAAGATATCAGGTTACCTTATTGTTAAATCAATCGAGAAAAAAAGCATATTGCTTTTTATGAAGAGTTTATTTGAATTGTAGTTTACATGTTTTAGCGGACATGGTATTCTCGTCTTTATTTCGTACCTCCAGTTTTCTATAATAAATTTATTTGCTATCAAAACATGCATGCATGTACATTTTTGGTTGTGGAAGCATCTTGTTCGTTCTATCTTTATTTTTAATCCCTCTCAATGCAATAGTGTAGTTTAAATGCTCTTGGTTTATGGTGCAGGACTTGGTTTTATTACATCGTTAGCTTTTGTGTTTGTTATTGGTGTTTTTGTTTCGTCATGGATGGGTGCCACTGTCTTCTGGATTGGAGAATGGTTGATAAAGCAAATGCCCCTTGTTAGACATATATACTCTGCATCCAAACAGATTAGTGCTGCAATTTCTCCAGGTATGTTTTTCATAATAATGTAATCCAATTAGATTAGCGCAAAGAAACATTAACATTGGTTAGATACTGGAGTTTGAATTCACATAGAGATGAGCACTTATGCTATTTGCATGTTGGTTAGCCAGTGTTGTTACAATTGAAAGAAAAAAATTCTTCTCAAGTGGTTTATATGGAAAAGTGCTCAATGTCCACTTTTTTTCGGGTGGTGATGGTCGTGGTTGTGTGTTTACATGTTGACTTTATCGTATATATTTTATGGATTATTTTATACAAGGAGCCCATTTGAAAATGTAGCTTAGTATTCATGCTTATTGACGACCAATTTTATAGGAATTCTTTTGGATTGCTAAAAATATTCACCCATGAAAAAGAATATGGGATGCTATATGTAAGCATATTTTTTAATGACTACCGTGGTATGTTTTTGCCAATGTTATCAAAACTGGCCCGTCTAGTACGGGCAAAGGCAAGAAAACAGCTGATGGCAAAGAACAGTATAAAAACAGATTTCAGCCGGCCAAAACCGACCAAACCGCGGAATTGGCGGCGGTTTTGATAAACTGTCCGGTCCATTGAAATACAAAATTTTACACTTAGAGTTTACATAAAATGTGTTTTTATTTTATTAAAAAAACGCATACTCATCATAATTACGAGTGAATGTGACCATAGATCCTGTCGCCCCATGACACATTTATAGCCAAGCTGTTAAGACTACGTACTAAAAGCTTTTGATATGGGACATTTGACATTACTAACAAAGTCGGGCTAAAATGAGAAAAACTAACATTGTGACTTTAATTAATATTTTTTAGCAACTTGTCGTCAATTTTATATTTTGGGTTCAGTTGAGGCTCATCAACATTTTTTTAAAAATTATTGAGTTTAATGGAATTGCCTAGTGGTGTAGGCTTTGGTGCCAACAATTTATGTGTTAGGCTTTGGTCTGACTTCAATTGGCCCTCTGCTAGTGGACGGTGGGATTGGTCCCCCGGAAATTGATACAAATTGAAGACTTTGAGTGATACTATTAGTTTTATGCGAACTTCAATTTTTATGGGTGAAAAGATGAATGTTATGTAATTTTTATGTACTTGTTGTGGATTTTCACTTTAGTTGTGACTGTGTATGAACTGCCTGTGAATTTTAACACTAGATTTATTAATTTATTTATTATTTATTATCCGGTTCGACCATGTTTGAACCAATTGAACCGTCGTGACCCAGATGTCTTACGGGTTTGATTTTCAGTCTGGTTTTTCAATGTAACTTGTGTTTCATCCCCTCTCGTGTTCACGGGACAAACCGCTTGGTTAATTCTGAATTCATTAAGTTTTGTATGAAACTATTCATATAAATTGCATTTTTCTTTAGTAATGTGATGGAGGCTGAAAAGAAAAAGTAATGAACATAAGTATAACAAATCTAGGTCAGTTGTAGCATTCTCTAGTTTTATATATAAAGAGGGTGAAATTATGGTGGTTTTGGCTGTGGGGATTCCATGCGTGTGATGTAGAAGTAGGCAGTAAGAGATTTGTATTACACTAGTGGTCTGGTGATGGTGGTTGTATAATATGTTGTAGCTCAATGCATACATGTAATCTATTCATTTATTAAATTCACCAGGTCCTATTATTTCATGGATCCTTCTATGGTGGGAGCTTTATAGCAATGGATTGTTCTTTTTTAAAATGAAAACATGTATAAGTATTACTGCATTGATTTAAGGAATTAGAGTTACTCAGTAGTTGGGTGTTGGACTAATTTAGAGAAATAAGACTGTTGCATATAAATAAAAAAGGGGATTGAGAGGGAGAGATTTTTTGGACTCTTGTTAGTTTGAGAGAGTCGAGGCCTTTGGGTGCAGGGAGGTTTGTCGACTCTTGAAGATCTGCATTCTATTATTTCGTCAGGGCACTTCTTTCCTGAATATACTACTAAAATTGCTGTTCCTATCATAGGCTGGCTTGCTGAAAGAAAATATTTACTTTTTTGAATAGATCTTATTAGTTTTGACAAATGTCAAGTTACATAGTGTGGTAATAGGTAAATAGGAACAGTTAGACTTTTTATTTATGAATTCATGGCATACTTCAAATAGTTTTTCCCTATCATTTTTGCTGTCAGTGATTTCTTTTCAGAGCCTGCATATTTTACAATCAATAAATTTTATTTTTAACTATCCTATGTAGTTATATTGACCATTTTAAAATATTGCTTACAAGGATGCAATGATTTGTCGTAATAATTATTTTCATATTCTTCTTTACAGATCAAAATACCACTGCTTTTAAAGAGGTTGCAATTATCCGTCATCCGCGTGTTGGTGAATATGCTTTTGGCTTCATTACATCAACTGTTACTCTTCAGGTACTTTGAACAAACTGTATTCACTCGACAACTTTATAGGGCTTCCTCTTTGAAGGTTGATAAGTAAACTTCAATAACTTTTGTCTAACTAGAAGTAAAATAGAATATATAGGATGCAGGTTTAGCAGGGGGGACACAAATGTTAGCTTAGATGTGAAAGTTGAAAAAAAATACTATACCAGACATCTCATGGTATATGTATATTGAATCCATCATCCATCTTACTCCCTCCACCCTCCATCCCTGATCTTGCATCATTTGAGGTTTGAGCACAAATATTAAGAAATAATGAAGTTAGATAACTGTGGGTCGATGAGATGGAATATTTTGAGTGTGATGAATAAGTATTGCAGAAATTATTATTGCACATCTTTAAAACTTGTAATTTTTAGGATTGACTGCTGGGCAGTAAATAGATATGTGGTCACATAGGACAAAATAAGATGAATAAAATTAGAGTAGTAAATAAAAAGAAGAAAGTTTTTTCACTGGTGTCTATAATTTATAATGCTTTAACTTGGTTATATAACACATCTACATTGTTGGCTAACACACTCATATTGGTATCACATATACGGTGACATGATCAATCATAATGAGCAGTTCACCATCATTAAATCAATGTTGAATAATTTCAATTACAGTAGCATTAGAAGAAAAGAAAATATGGTTATGGAGGATATGGCTGTATTATATATATTATTCATTCATCCCACACAAACAAACACATAAGCTATACCCATGCGTTTATGTGTGTGTGCACCTGTGAGATTTGATGCACCGTATACATCTAATGTGTTTGCATTTGTATGTCTGTGCTCACCTCTGGGATTTAAAGCAGCTATAAGTCTATAACATGTTCTGTCTTGAACTTGTTCAATATACCCCTGGTTAATAGAGTGCTTCGTTGTAACCATTGTTTGTGGGTTAATTTACTGTCAAAATTTTGGGGCTTGCGTTTTCATCTGAAAGGTGCTTCATCATATAATCTCATTATATTTGTGTATCCTCTTCAATGAATTGTGTAACTTTCTGAGGAAACTACTAATTTCAATGATTTTTTATTTTGTTATATATATTTAACTTTTGATTTTATCTTTTTTCTTCTATCCCAGAAAGAAAATGAAGATGAAGAGCTCTGTAGTGTTTTTATCCCTACAAACCATCTGTATATTGGCGATATAATTCTGATTAACTCCAAAGATGTTATAAGACCAAATCTTTCCATTCGAGAAGGCATAGGTAGGTTCTCTTTTTGATGATTGGTCGGAAATTACATTGTGTGAGTGTGTTTGTTATGCCTGTTCAACATGTCTCTGCAGAAGAAATTGTTATATGATATTCTATGGCTTAATTGCATGTTTGATCTCTTATGTTTATTTTAGTTTTCAAGTTGGTCCCTTATGTTTTAAAAGTTTCAAGTTGGTCCCTTACGTTTTAAAAGTTTCAAGTTGATCCAAAACGTTACTCACGTTGGAATAAGTTAGTCCCTTCCGTCACTTAACGTTAAAAGATTTGGGTTGACAATATGG
>Ga0315914_1004248_pt1 | contig 21472 bp, 5 predicted proteins | sample MpolenodulesMG_FD_203920 | JGI IMG/M metagenome (GOLD analysis project Ga0315914, IMG submission 203920) | Medicago polymorpha root nodule microbial communities from Los Angeles, California, United States - elongated nodules | ecosystem: Host-associated > Plants > Roots > Nodule | place: USA...
AATACATGTTAAAATTATAAAATAAAATAATAAATGTTATTTTTAAAATGGAGGACATGTGGCTGTTTTTTATTGGTTTGGGTAAATTGCCCACCAATTTCTAAAGGCAATTTAGAAAAAACCAAATTGTAAACATTGACATCAATGGAGTAGATCATAAGCATTTTAGGCGTTGAAATTAAGGCAATGACATCACGACAAATTGTAGCACTATGAAACTCCTTGTATAAATGTGATTTATACGGAGATGGAAAGCAAGCGCACAACGAGTTGGGTCGCTATTATTTTTACGACAACAAAAACTGTAGTCCCACTAAACACAGTGACCGTCTCTTACAAACACCAAATGAACAAACATACAAATAAGCATGGTTCAAGAGAGTCCATTTTATCCAGCAAGATCTAGGTGCTCTCGCTCCTATTAGGCTTAGACGAGACATAGTCCTGCTAACAAATCACAACTCATCATATGTATGATTTGATTTAATAATAATAACTAATAGGGCAGTGCTATTAATATACCACTATACCATATGTTGATGATCAAGGTTGGGAACCCAGTCATTTGTGGCAGGGTTGCTTTTATAGCCTCTAAATTTGTTTTCACCAACATCAACATGGCTTGCAGGTAACTCAATCTCATATTCACCTTCACCGCCATCTCTAACCGCTTTTATAAACCCACTTCCTGTCTATTTTCACAGTTCAATACCAAATAAATTAACATAATCACAAAAAAAAAACATAAATAAATATAGAAAGAGTAAATCACGAACCGTATGATGTTGTTTATCAATTGACAACAACTGGTTGTAATACTGAGTTTCCACAAATTCATCTTGTGCATCTACTAATCCCTTTGAGGAAAGTATAGTCTGAGAATTTGATTGAAGAGATTGAAGTTTTTCAAGCTCTGGTGGTGGTATGTTGTGTGAAGAAAAAGTGGAGTCAACGGGGTTTTGTTGTGTTTCAGGTTCGCTTCTGTTGGGTTTGATGGGTCGTTTTTGTGTTAAAGCATCGAATTGAGCTTTGATTTGATTAGTGATCTTGATTTGTTCCTCGGTGTTCAAAACCTCGTCACTACGACTTGGTTTTGTAGTTGTCAACTGTCCTACCATGTTGTTTGGGTTTATGCTAAATGGGACCAAAGTGGTGTTGGAGGATTAGTACTAGAATTTATAAGTGACAAAACAATAGTATTAGCTATGATTAGTTTAGTAGGAAACTGAAACAAAACTATGGGCGTTGAAAGTTGAAACTGTGGATTTCGTAAAGGATAAGGTGGTGGTTAAATAAAAAAGAAAATGCTTATGGTTAGAAAAATAAATTTGTAACAAGAAATCCAAGAATGTCATGCGGTATATGTGATATCAACATGATCTAGAGTGATTAGAATTTAAAATGACGGTGTTTGTCGAGCAGCAACCGTCGAAATGTAAGTTGAGGTACATGTAAACAATACGTTCACCTTAGTAAGAGAGCAAGACGGAGAGGTATTGAAAGGATAGATAGTATGTCCAATGCACGTGTGATAAATTGAACTTTTTATAGTCTTAGTTTCGAGGTTGTTGGTCGTTTGGTGGGGGTTGTTAAAGAGCAGCGTGCAATCAATGTCAAACTCTGTCTGTTACCTGTCGTTGAGGCGTTACAGAATGAATATCTTTGGTTAATCTTGGGAGGAGTTTTGAATGCAAGAAAGGATCCAAGGTATGCTGACTTGATCCATTGGTCGTGATTGGGTCAATAATATATTTGAGTTTCGTGTGCGTCGAGCTTGGACCAATCTAGAATGCAACACATACAAATACAAATACATACAAATAATAACCAACACTCTTTCACATTTGGCAAGGATCCGATGGTCAAATGTCTTATTTTTGTTTATTCTTGTCTTTCTTATATATATTCTTCATAATAAATAGTAATGCTCTAAAAGTAAATAGCTTCGAATAAAGTTTTATAGTAGTATAAGTGCAATTCAATCGGTAGCTGCAAGGATGTTGATATGCACAGGTATGAATTTGAATTTGAGATTCTCTACTTCTCTGTATATAAGATGCGTGTCAAGTCACTATGTTACCGACAAAAAAAAGTTCCACAGTGAAAGAATAGGCGTCTCATTTACATGATAGCCCCTTTTTATATAATATTCTATTATGTTCTAATCTTTCTTTTGGTTAATGGCCAGTAAAAGTACCAGAAAGCTAAGGCCAGCAGTGAGTCCAAATCTTCAAGCCAGCATCTAATGGTGCTCCTTCATTACAAATCAATTTGTACAAACATTCCCTTCCCTCAACTCAAAGTCAAAGTGTGGTTAAAATCTAAACTGTTATTATCAAATTGAGTTTAAGTATTTTCAGTCACAAATTAACTTTTTTTGATAGGGTCAAAAATTAACTTGTCGCGTTTGAATACTAAATCATATTCTTTTAATATGCTGCACATAGCCTGATCTTCCCTGCACATACCCTCATCACGACTTTACCACTCTTTTTGTGCCTTGAGAGTCACGCAAGGTAAAAATTACTCCATTGTCATAGGTTTGTAAATGTTAGTATTGTTAGTATTATAGGGTTCGAACCATCGACATGTTCAATCCACTTCTTAACTCTTTCACCTCAACCATCAAATCATCTTATACCCCTTTTTTTTCAATTTAATTCGCAAACTATAGAAATATAATAAGTAATCCACCAAGTGCAACACACGAACTTTTTATGAGGTCATCCATTTTATTACAACTCTCATCCAAACACGTTTATCTACCTTTGGAGCAAATTATATATAGGTGGCTCTTCTGCAACCCTTCATAGAAGGAAGTAGATAGAGGGTTCTTACTATGAAGCTAGGTTCATACATTCTAAATAAAATTCTATTTATCGAGAAGAAGAAGAAGAAAAAAGTAATCCATCAAGTGAAACATAGTTTCTTCAAGTATTGGAGTAACAAATTTCTATGACTCTTATTTATTTTTTCTTTCAAATATTTGCATATTGCCCTCTAACATTTGAAAATTGTGAATCGTTCTCCATATTTTCAAATTTAAAAATTAAACTAAATTTTTTAAAATTTATAAATGTAGCACAAAATTGTTAACGATGATTTTTGTTACTCTATCTAAACAAAAACTTTTAGAAATGAAGAAAATTCAATTGAATCATTTGAATTGCATAAAATGCTAAATTCTCTAAAACTTTCAATCAACTCATCTAAGCACAACATTTCAAGAGCATGTTATTCTTGACCAACATCATCACATAAATGAATTCTTTGCAATCACGTGCTTACATATTTGTAGTATTCATTGAATTCGAATACTCATTTTAAGTTGTATTGTAAAAGCTTATTTGATATTAGAAAATAGATCTTTCAATCTTTGATTCAACAACTATGTTCTTTTAGTCTAGAATCTGGATCTCATGTAGGTATGAATAGCACTTTGATTACCTGCGTACTTCAGGTCATATATTGATTGAAAAAACTGATTTTGTTCGGGCTTCTTGAAGTGTTATGTGCAAGAATAGCTATATAAATACGAATCCGATGCTTCAAAGGGAGCAGTAATTTGCATCCTATGCCAAAAAAGATCCTAGATCCATACTTCCCAAAAAACAATTGTGATAATAGGAAGTGTTTACTATTTATGAGAAGACGGTTTGTTTAGGCCTAGCATGGATGATGTGTTATAATTGTTCATTTTCCAAGCTTATAAATTTTTATATAACGAAATAAAATGCCAACAATATAGATACCAAATTTTTATTTTATTTTTTATATACATATACATAGATAGATACCATTTTTCATACTTAATAACTATAGATACCTAAATATTGTATACACAAGTTTACACTATCAATATATAGATTATGTACAGAGCTGATCTATTATCTGCTCAAAAAATAAAAAATAAAGCTGACCTATTATACAAACCCGTATGTAAACTACCCATTTTATAGCCAGTAATGAAAAGAAATTGTTCTATATGCCCCTCATATTTGCTCAATAGCTCTTCACTGTATCGGAATGTATCTTCCGATGACACAAACAGATCATAAAATATGTTTTGATCGACTTTTTTTAATCGGAAGCTATTTTTCGATCGGCTTTTTTTCACTGTATCAATGACCTGGGCCTTTTTCACTGGGCCCTGAAGACATGGTATGGACTTGGCCACCAATCAAAATCCTGAAAACATTGTTGGCCTTCTCTTTCATGATCTTTATCCCTTTGATAGGTTCATCAATAACCTTTAACTTTAGCTCATTGATAGGTTCATCAATGGCCTTTACTTGGGAGGGATAGCCTCTACAATTTACTGTGTTTGGCCTTGTTACAGCCAACACGATCATAACTATTGGAAGTAAAATAGAAAGCTTCATTCTTGAGTTGGCTTCAACCGTATTCCTCAAGTGCTGGAAGTATTTATACCCAAATTAAAGGACCGTGTGGGGCTAAAAATATTACTTTGGCATCTTCAACGAGCAAGCCAAACCAATGGTCTAGTTTTTTAATTTAATGAACGGTGAAGGGCTTGTTAGGGCTTGGGGTGTGGGACCAATTAAGGTATATTTGAATGAATGTATGAGATATTTTGTAAAAAACTAATAAAAGTTTTATAATATGTTATTGATAGTTGTACTCTACTTTTTGTTTAGTTTTTTTTTTACAAACCAAAATCAAATATATTAACAATAAAAATTGCATTTCTCGGTATAAGATGTATTGGGGAGTAATACCAAAGTCTTATGAATGGTAATAGAGCAAGCCGCAAAGAGCAGGAAGAAAAAAGAAAGAGTTGTTAGCCAATGTCTAAACAAGAGAAGGGGTTAAGCCACCAACCATGATAACTAAAAGTATTTAACATATTTTGCATGCAACCACCAATGGGATAGTAACTTGATTTTATCCCATAAATGATGAATAAAGTCTTCCTCTTGGCTAAAAATTATATTTTTCCGCTCTTTCATTATTACTCAAACACATGAAAACCAAATTATGTACATGGTAGTAGATCGTCAAGCTTTTGAACCACCCATTAAATAGCCAACCTAATAAAATGGTCTGAAATACTTAAAAGATCAACCGAAGAGAAATCAATCCAATTACGAACGTGTTGTCAAATGTTGCTAAAGAAGTTATAATCCAAAAAAACAAGTGATTAATTAGCCGATTATATAGGACCATGCCCACTCACATAAAGATCTAAGTCTTGATTAATGATGTCTTGCCTAAATAAGTTGTCTTGGCTAAGAAGGTATCAAACAAACATCGATACCTTCAAAGGAATGTCTTTATGTCAAAGTAAATTTGAAACAAGTGAATGAAAATGAGGAACAAAATTAACTAGCAGCTGATATGTTCCGCTGACAAAATAACCAACAATCGAATCTAATTGTCATTGTCAATGATCACCACTGTCAACCTGTAGTAAAGTCCTACACTCCCATATCAACTCCTCCTCCCACGCAAACAACCGACGCCACCATTTTCAAGCTTCTCTTCCCTCATCTCCACTCAAATAAAACATATATGTCACTGATTCTTAGACAACTCGAACAACCTCCTAAAAAATTACCCCTAACCAGAAGTATGTATCAAACTCCTTACCCAAACAAACAATATCCTAATCAATTCAAGAAATTTCCATAGTAACCTCATAAAAAAAACGATCAAATAAAGTTCTAGAGACACATAAATAAAATCATGTTTCATTGCATCAATATGGATAAAGATATTTAAGAATTAATATAAAAAGTTGAGACAATACTGATCGAATATATTTGTTAAAAACCGTTAACTTGATTGGGTGGTAGACATATTCCACTAAACATAATAAAAATTTAGACATATTACACAAACAAATAACATAATAGAGCAAGAAAAAAGTATGATTATTTTCATAGAGAATATTATATTTATAAAAAAAATATTGAAAATAAAAATTATTTTTCTTAAAATAAAATTGTATTCCTTTGTTTGTTTTTACAAAATTCTCATTAAAAAAGTAGTAGTTGACAGGAACCTTTGACAGCATAAAAAATTGACTCAAGAATATTTCTATATTGTTTCCCTTAAAAAAAAGTCTATATTGCTTGGGAAACAATGAGGATTTACCCTCCAAGTTTTTCGTGCAAATGTTTGATGTGGGAAATGTGGTCCAGGTGCAAAAAGTAAAGCAGAATCGATGGAGAATTGGAGATTCTAGGGTGATTACTGATTACCCATTCCTCCCCTATTCTCATACGAAATATCAATTCATCTTTGTACCAAAAATATCATATTAATTTGCTCAAAAAAAATTATATTAATTCATCTTATTAACGACTGTCATATTATTAATAATATTTGTTCCAAAAAGAATACTATTACTTTTAGTTCCAAATTTAACTTTAAATAAATATTTTCTCTTAATTATACCCTCTAAATAGTATTATGTAATTACTTTCAAATTATTATTTTTCATTTTGCATTTATGACGGAAAAATACATCAATAGTTAATGGAGAAAAATTAGTAAAATCACAATTATCTTTTTTTCAATTATCATTTTTTCTAAGGAATTTTATACAGGACTAACAATTAGTGCAAATCAATATTAAGTGGATTTAGTAATAAAAATAATTCAAATTAGTCACTACACATTAACAATCAGTTGTAGAAGGTTTTCTGAGAATCAATATCTAGATATTTAATTTTCCTTTTTGATTGATGTTTGCACCACTGCAAATCATGTCGTATGTCTTACTTTTTTATGTGTTTGATGCTGGTGGGCCGGTTAATTTTGCTTTGAGATCGGGAGTTGGCGTCTAGCTGCAATCTTGTTTGGCTTGTTATTATGTTTTCTCCGGTGGACCGAGGGTAAGGGGTGCCCTTCTGATTTGGTCCTTGTAGTCTAGTGAGCCGATCGCTTTTGATTCGAGATCGGGAGCCAATTCTTTTGGGTCAAGTTTTGGTTTTGGGCTTGTTTGATGTTTCTTTCGGCGGTTCGGAGATTGAGAGGTGGTGGAAGCTGATTGATCTTTAGAATAGGGGCTCAACTTTGGTGATGAGGTTAAGGTGTTTCTTTTAGAGGGGTTTTTTCGGGAGGAGTAGTGGCGATGCTGGGTTTGGATACCGTTTGTCAGTGAGAAATTTGTTTTAGGTGGTGATGTTAGGAGGTTTTTATTTTGGTTTTGATTTGTGGTTATGATGTACCGTCTATATGCGGCACCATTTGTATCTTGTTTCGTCCATACCTTGCGTCTTGCGGGGATGACGATTTATAATATTTGTCGATTCAAAAAAAAAAATCTAGATATCTATGAATTTATTTGGTGATCAATTTAAAGAACTATTTTACCACTTAAGAGTTTAATACACATAGTTCAAATTTAAAAAACTTTTTCCTTGCAATCATATTTAGGAGACGGTTGTAAAATAGACATTAGTTATACTTTAATTAATAAGTAGTTTCTCATACCTAAAAAAAGTGATATCCTACATGATGTTAATTTAAAATATATCTTCAAAACAATAATATAAATATATTATATTACATAATATTAAGTAATAAAAAAACTATTTTTATTCTGAAATCATAAAAATCTTTGGGTTACACACTTGTTTTGCTTATTCCGTTTTCACTTTTCACAACTAACGGACAACAAAATGGTGCATAAAGCTCGAGACAACTAGAATCCTCAATTGATGGTCTCTAGTCATTATCTAAAAATGAAGGGGGCATGACAGATGTCATTTTTTATTTTGTTATGAGGAAGGTAATTAGACCAAACTAGAAAGGAATACTACCACAACAAAGGACAAGTGAGAGGAATATGTATTCTGCTATGAACTGTCTTCTATTGGCAATGGCAACTACAACACTAACAAAATGTGTGCGTGTATTGATTTTAAGGAGACCAATCAAGAGAGAACCTCTAAAGAAGGTCACAAGAAGATTGGAAGATGCCTGTTTGTTTTTTTTTTTTTTACTTAAATAGACAAAGTGACAAAGTTATCATAAACACACATACAAAGTAGAGGTAGCGGAGTTCGAATTCCGATCATAACGTTTGATCTAACAATTTTGATATTTTTATCAATTGAGTTAAGACTTATGAGACGATGCGTGTATTTATTTTCATTAATCAACATCTTTTTAATTGTTATTATATACCAACATTTGTATAATATTATAAACATAATATATAAAGCATTTGATCTGTAAAATTTAGTTCAACATATATTGTCGACGTTGTTAGGAAGAACGTCTTGCTCAAGTTTGAATCTAAAAAATCGCAGGTGTGTAAGTGTATCAAGTAGTTTTTGTCACTTCGTTTATAGACAAAAAATATAAAGCATTTAACTATTATTATAGAAATTATATAATATATAATTTTGTTGTAAATTGTTCTTTTGTTTTTTACTATCTTTTATATATAAAAGAGAAACACAATGTATGTCATGATTTGAATATAACCAGAGTTCTTTTATTAATTATTATTAAAATTAAAATACATGATCTTTCATAAAAAAAAATCCATGATGTAACCCTGGTACAAGATCAATCTAAAGGCTCAAGCTTTAGCTAAATTGTGAGCATCAACAACGTCATTGATAAATTGATCAATACTCTTATCAGAAGAACCACCTTCCTCTAATGCTTTTTTCACACTAACTTTCAAATCCACTGCCCTCTTCTTAATCTCCTTAGCTTCTTGCCCCTCCATCACTTCCTTAATGCACCTCTCTATCTCTTCAACACTAGGAACTTCATTTACCTCATAATTTAATATCACCCCATTTTCAAATTGTTTCACTATAATCTTAGCAATAGTTGGTTGATCCAACCAATATGGATAACCAATAACTGGCACACCAGCAGTTACACTCTCAATCATTGAACTCCAACCACAATGAGACAAAAAACAAGCCACTGCAGGGTGGCTTAAAACCTTCTCTTGATTACACCATGTTACAACCAAACCCCTACCTTTTGTTTCTTCCAAAAACCCTTTTGGAAATTCTGTTGCATCATTTTCAGAACCTTTCAATGTGGGCTTAATAACCCACAAAAATGATTTTTTGCTATTCTTCAAAGCATTAGCTATATTATCAACCTCTTTTTGTGTCAACACAACTATACTACCAAATGCAATATAAATAACAGATGAATTTGGCTTATTGTCGAGCCAATCGATACATGAATCTTCAACATTCCACATATTAATCATATTATTATTACTAACATCGTTTTTTTCGATCATAAAATCTGAAACCAACGGTCCAATTGTGTAAACCGGTGATAAAGAGGACATTGATTTCACACCCTCTACTTCCCATTCATAGACTGTATTAGCTATAACCCATTTCACATTAGTGTCACAAGCTTGACACATATCAACCATAATTTGTCTACAATGTGGAGGAAATGAAGGAAGCATATAAGTAGGAAAATCTCTTACCTTAAGCAAAGGAAGTCCAGGTAATTGAACTATCTCATTTGGGTTATTCAAATCAGGAAATGAATTAACATTCCTAAAGTAACGATAAGAAATTGAAAATGTAGCACAAGGTTGCATCCAAAGAAATGCAACGGGTATGTTAAGTTCATTAGAAACATTTTCAATATTTGTCAACAAAACAGGATCAACAATTATGCAATAATAGTCACGTACTTTAGCAAGGTTTGTTATGAGTGTTGACATATTTTTGGCACCAATTGTTTTCATGGAATTGATAAAGGTTTCACTGTTTTTCTCACGATCAAAATCGAGGCTAAGGCCATCAGAGAAAAACTCAAATTGGATTTGTTTGTTTTGGGAAGGTTGTTGGTTTAAGGTAGTTGAGGGGACATTGTGGGCATTAAGAATACGGTTTTGGACCAATTCAGTTGTGACTATGGTGACATGAACATTTTTTGAAATAAGGCGGTTGGCAAATCTTAGGGTAGGATTAATGTGTCCTTGTGCAGCATTGGACACAATCATCACACTCACTTCTTCCATTGTGGCCATTTTTTTTTTCTCTCACAAGGGAATAGAATTGAAGCTAAATGTTTGTATACTTCAGTGTTGTATGAGGAATCCATGGAACATTATCTTATATACTATGTGTCTGACTCTCTTCTTTTTTTTTTGTTACAATTTCAATTTATTTATTTGGTCAAAAAGTTGAATAAAATAAGTATAAACACATATAATAACATGCTATAATATTGAGTTTTAGTAATTCCTTCATAATCTGGTCAAACGAAAATACCTTCAGAAAAACTGTTGCTTTTAGAAGAAGAAAAAAACTTTTTTAGGTTAAAATTTTTTCCTCCAAATTGTTAGTATACATTGAAAGTAACACATATTCAATGTACAATAAAAGAAACCTCATAATTAAATAAAAGGGTTTGTTAGGATACACCCATTAATTTATATTAAGGTGTGTTTTAGCAAAGATATAACTAAAAAGTTGTTAAATACACCTTAAGATGAATGTTGCTAAAACACTCATTCTAAAAAATAAGTGGCGTAAGTTAGCAACTCCCACAAACATTTGTTAAAATGCACCCGCTTATTTTTTAGAAGGATTGTTTTAACATGTCATAACTGAAAGTAGCTAAATACACCTAAATGTGCATGTTACTAAAACACTTCTTCATAAAAACTAATGGGTATATCCTAGCAAATCCCTTGAATAAAACTTAAATTAATATATATTGACCATGGAATATATGTATAAAATAAATAAAGAAACAAATATTACCATAGGATGATGCACTTTTATGTCATACTCCTCATATTTCAGTGTGCAAAAACCATGTGCTACACATATGTGATACCAATTAAATATATATGTTGTCATATACATAAAGTTAAAAGAAAAACTGTAAGATGTGTATTTTCCTCCTTCTCAAAAAAAGAAAAAGATATGTATATTTTCCTCGTAGAAAATAGAAATTTTGATTAAAACAACGGATTGGATCTGCTCCACCTTAGCAAGAGAGCACATGCACCTCTCCACACTCAATCAAAACATTCCATAGACTCTCTGCATATGATTTTATATCCCTTCTATCACTACTTGCTTATCTTTTCTTCCCATTTTACAATCTAGATGTGAACCCGTCCACCGTTTAATTTCTTCGCCGACCCTATGAATGTTTCCGTCGTTCAAGCTCCATTTCTTCTCTCAATTCTTATGTTGCCGTTATAAAATTCGTAAAAATTATTAATAGTTTGAAGAAACCAAGCTCTCAATCGTTTCAGTTTTACCCATAACTCATTGTTTGTTGTACAGTTTGAGATTTCTCGTGAGAAAAAAAAATCTCAAATTGATATGGGTTTCGTGGATGCTGAATCGAAAAAATAAAGATTTAAATGCGTCTTTTTTTTAAGAACCCTAAAAAATAAATTATGTGCATAAATCCAACAGACGACCTATGAAACAATAAGACAACAACATCACCAACTACACTGCATATCCTATTGTTAATATTTGAAAGTTAATTTTATTTAACTGCTAATAACTGTTTTGAATTGTGAGCAAGTAATAAATGATTAAATTCATTTAATCTTGGGTTTTTAAGTAGAGCAACTCTAACATACAAGCAAAGCTAAATAAAATTTAGGTTAAATATAATTTTGGTCTCTATAAATATATTAACTTTTCGTTTTAGTCCCTCTAAATTTTCCTTCAATTTTTAGTCCCTTAAAAAAAATTCATCTTCATTTTTGGTCCCTATTTTAAAGTAAACTCTTATGTAGAATTTATATTTTTGAATAAAATTTTGCAGAAAAATTCATAATATTATAAGAATCTCTCCCAAAAAAAAAAATAGAATTTTTTAAGAAAATATGAATTTAATATAAATTTTTATATTTTTTACGGTTAAAAATTCATATTTAATTTATGTTTTGTTAAAAATTCTAATTTTTTTTGGGAAAGATTTTTACAATATTCTACACAATTTCATTAAAAAATACTAAAATTAACTTAATAATAGGGACCACAATTTTATAGGGACTAAAAGTTAAGGAAAATTTTAAAGGGACTAAAATGAAAAGTTGATATATTTATAAGGACCAAAAATATATTTAACCCTAAAATTTATATGAACACACATACATTAAAGATAAAATTTTAAAAAAAATGATATTAGGTGATGTAACTAAATTATTATTTTTTTAAAAATTTATCATCACTGTTGTGTGTGTGTGTGTGTGTCCAAGTTTTTTATTTGGGGTTGTGTCCAATTGAGTATTTCTCTTCTATAAAAATAATCCAACAGTTGAATAAGACCAAAGAGGATTAAGAACGACGTACGAACTCGAAATTCGGCAATCAAAATCTTTGTTTCAGTCGTCGGATAGTTTGTTGGATCGACTTGTTTGTAAGATTATGATAGGAGAAATGTCAGTTCCTATTTCTTTCTTAGTGTTTTTTGGTCATATTCAACGGTCGGATTAATTATATTTGTCTCCGGAGTAAACTAGTTCCTAAGTTGACTAGTTTTCGAGGGGATAGTTCGTCCGGATGACGTACCTCAGGGAACCCGGTCTGAGAAATTCAAGTTTCTGCATCATTTAAGGTCTAAGGAGGTCATTTTGAACGATCAGATTGAGTGTACCTTTTGCCGTTCAAATTGTAGGCACGTTTAGGTCCCCGAAGTAAACTAGTTCCTAAGTTGACTAGTTTCCGAGGGGATAGTTCGTCCGGATGACGTACCTCCGGGAACCCGATCTGAGAAATTCAAGTTTCTGCATCCTTTAAGGTCTAAGGAGGTCATTTTGAATGGTCGGATCGAGTGTACCTTTTGCTTTCTGATTGTAGGCACGTTTAGGTCCCCCAAAGTAAACCAGTTCCTAAGTTGACTAGTTTCTGAGGGGATAGTTCGTCCGGATGACGTACCTCCGAGAACCTGATCTGAGATATTCAAGTTTCTCCATCCTTTAAGGTTTAAGGAGGTCATTTTGAACGGTCGGATCGAGCGTACCTTTTGCCTTTCGAATTGTGGGCACGCTTAGGTCCCCCGGAGTAAACTAGTTCCTAAGTTGACTAGTTTCTGAGGGGATAGTTCGTCTGGATGACGTACCTCTGGGAACCCGATCTGAGAAATTCAAGTTTTTGCATCCTTTAAGGTCTAAGGAGGTCATTTTGAACGGTCAGATCGAGTGTACCTTTTGCCTTTCTGATTGTAGGTACGTTTAGGTCCCCGAAGTAAACTAGTTCCTAAGTTGACTAGTTTCCGAGGGGATAGTTCGTCCGGATGACGTACCTCCGGGAACCCGATATGAGAAATTCAAGTTTCTGCATCCTCTAAGGTCTAAGGAGGTCATTTTGAACGGTCGGATCGAGTGTACCTTTTGCCTTTCAGATTGTAGGCACGTTTAGGTACCCCGGAGTAAACTAGTTCTTAAGTTGACTAGTTTCCGAGGGGATAGTTCGTCCGGATGATGTACCTCCGGGAACCCGATATGAGAAATTCAAGTTTCTTCATCCTTTAAGGTCTAAGGAGGTCATTTTGAACGGTCGGATCGATGTACCTTTTGCCGTTCAGATTGTAGGCTCGTTTAGATCCCGGGAGTAAACTAGTTCCTAACCGGAGATAACCATGTCCAAACTGAAAAACATATTTTAGAGAATTTTTTTTTTTTATCAAAGACTAAATTGGCATGCAAGAAAATTATTAGGGAATTTATTGAGTTTTCACTTTAAAAAAATAAAAAAAACTCAATTTCTGTTTAATATATTTTTTTTCCAAAATTATTTCACTCAATTTTACTTTCCTTCTACCAAAATAATAAAATTTAACCTCCCTCTTTATTTTGCCCATGATTCCACTCTCGTTTCTAACATGTCAAATTTATTTAATAATTTTTCTGTTAAAATTTAAATTTTTTTGAGACAGAGCTCCAAAATCTGATTTAACTAGTTTCATGTAGCTCCAATATTTTCCCCCATCTCATTTTCACCTATTTCACATGGCTCCAACATTTCCCTCCATCTCATTTTCACAAAACCCCAAATTAAAAAGCTCCTAATTTACCTTCCATTCTTTTTCCCCCAAATCAAAACCTAAAACTATTTTCTCTTCTTTCGCATGATGCCGACAATGCACTCAGTTTCCCCAATTTATTTAGGGTTTCGTATCTTGTTCATTTCTCTGTGAGGTCGTTGTGCCAAGATAAGTACAATGGAGATTCTATAGTTCAGATGATTTTTTATGATTCTTTGTCCATTAATGGCCGCACTACTCAGGTATGGTTCTCCATTCACTTCTCTGTAATGTTCTTTACTCTTCAATATGGTTTAATCTTCAATAAGGTTTGAGCATCAAGTGTAGAAAGAATTCATTACTTCGAGGTTGCTGATCTAATACAAACACTTGTTGGAGGTTATTTTGAAGAGTTAATTTGACAGGTTTTTATTATATACTCATACTCTACCTTTTGGAAAGATGAACAACATTGTTTATTAAAATATAGTAATGAATATTGTAGTTGAACTTGGTCATTTAAATGTTTGAATAGATAGGGGTGTTTGTTTTCCTTTCTAAGCAGTTTGGGTGTGGTTGTGTTGAGTTGTTTGAGGTCTCAATGGATGTGGTTCTGTTTTCAGCAGTTTGTGGGTTTTAAGTTATGATCTCCAACACACTGCTTAATTATTTTTTATGAATTGTAACTTTTATCAATCTAGATTGGATTTATTTTGAAGTAGATTATCAATCTAGTAATCAACGAAAGTTTCTATTTTTCATTGATCCTTTTGTTTGACTATGAAGCACTGACAGTGACACCACATACAACACTCATTTTTGATATCCTTCAGTTTGTTAGATTTGAGATTAATGGTTGAATGTTTATTTTGTTATAGCTACCCTTCAGTTTGTAAGTAAGTATGAGCATAGCAGTCAAAGTGACGGGATACTGAGAGTTCTGGAACACATTTGGAAGGTGATAGAAGATCTGGTATCTCAGTTGTAAGTAATGGCAGTGCAAAATCCGATTGTTCTTCTTTATGGAGATTTCATAAGCTCTCTCAAACAGTATCACAAGTGCTTATAACATTTCATATTTACTGCTAGATGGTAGCTTACTTGACTACCTACAAATTTTTTGTTGTCAATTTTTTTTGGGGCAATTTTTATTCCTTATTGTAGATGATTGCAGTCACAGCAAAGTTTCATTCTTTGGTTTGTAGGAAGTTGTTGTCAAAAGGTTACTAGATCAAGATATATCTGGTGAGGCACTTGAAGAATTCATAAGTGAGGTATAGGTCACTTATCCTCCTTCACTATGTGTATGTGTCTATATATAATGTATGAAGAACCACTGTATTTCTTTTTCAACACGTAAGATTATAGAGCAATCATTTGTGATTTTCTATAAGTTCAAATATATCTCTATGGTGAGTTCCAATGTCTTGATTGTGCTACTGCTACATTTAGATGATGGTAAAACATATTTAACGTATGATATTTTTATATATATACCAGAAAACTTGCGTTATTTAATTACAAATAGGTCAGAATAATGAACAGATTGAGGCATCCAAATGTGGTTCACTTCATGGGAGCTGCAATTCGACCTCCAAATTTGGTAACAAGACTTTATTATTAGTGATAGTTTAACCTTTTATGGCACTGTTCATGTACCTCCAAAATAGTATTGATAGTTAATTATGGTTTGTACGGAGTTCTCTCTTTTGCTTGTTGTTATGCTTTTTAATGAACAATGTTTCACATTTGTTATGGTGATAGTGTCTTTCAAGTTTCAGGTATGCTAAGGAGGTTCCATTTGGTTCACAAGAAGTATGAGTTTAATTCATTCATACTTTTAGAACTTTTTTCTTTTGATGTGAAGTTGATATTGTTGTAATGGTGTAAAATGAAGAATATGAACAAGATGGGTGAAAAGAGATGAAAATGATATGAACAAGAAAGAATGAGATCGAATATTTAGAAACTACTCTTTTTCTGCGTACTAAATAAAAATATGTAAATTGGATATTATGCAATTCTATGATAATTTTGAACATTCTATGTTATTTTAAATTGAATTGATTTTTCGTATTTAGAAAAATAATTGAAAAAAAAGGTGCATGTGATAACTGATAAGGCGATTTGTTTTAGGGAATGTGATAATTCTTGTTATACTTGTTCTTTTTAATTAATTAAAAAAATATATGTAAGTGCGTAGAGCGAGCAACAATTTTTTTTCCCAACTGTTCTCGTAAAAAGAAAACTACTCAAAACGACAAATGATTTTAAACAAAATCATTTTGACTGTTGAATATGACTTAATCGAACTAAGAGTGATCTAGGAAGACGAATTTCAGCAATCAAAATCTTAGAGATAAATCGATTTGACAAACCATCTCTTTGGGAACCTAGTTAACATGAAATTACACTTATCCGCTAACTGAAACTACCCAAATGACAAATGGTATCCAACAGAATCATCCCTATTGTTGGATATGACTTAATTGAATTTTGAATGAATCGGAAACTTAAATTTTGACGAAGGGATCGTTTGTCGAATTGACTTACAAGGAAGCTTTTGATTGCAGAAATTTGAGTTTAATTTTTTTTTTTTTTATCAGGTAGCCTAGTGGCTAGAATTCACCTTATAAGGTGAATAAGTGGGGTGTCCGGGGTTCGAACCCCGACCCCTGCATATAATAATGCATTGTCCTACCAACTGAGTTATGCTCATGGGACTCTCTTTTAAATTTTATCATTCATATATGTGTGTCAATGTAATTTTTATTTACGCTTGTGAATTAAATCATTAATTAATTGTTCACTATTCAAAACTCGTAATAGAAATTAAATAAAATCAAAATCCAAACTTTTCACATGTGCGTGCGTGGTGCAGTCGGTAATATTTATTACTTTTAAAAATTAGGGTTAATTAAGTTTTTAGTCCCTATAAATATTCACAATTTTGTTTTTAATCCCTACAAAATAAAATCACACTTTTTAGTCTCTTGGACATTTTCCTTAAACATTTTAGGGACCAAAAATGTTGATGGAAATTTTTTATAGGGACTAAAAATGCTGATAGAAAATTTTATAGGGACTAAAAAGTGTGATTTTATTTTATAGGGACCGAAAACAAAATTCTGAATATTTATAGGGACCATTTACTTAATTAACCCTAAAAGTTATAAGTTATAGTTATAGTTATTGGTTGCTTGTTCGATTCCTGCTTGGTTTTAATTCGTTGTTTTTGCTTCTTTTTTTTTAACTCATCTTCTTCGCCTGTATACTCAAACGGATTTTTTGACCCACGACCCAATCCGACCGTATCTCCCTTGGAACACAATGAAATGCAACGATTTTTACGTAGTTTTGATCGGAACTGAAAGACAAGGAGAAAACATATACCTATTTTGCAAATCCACAAGTTAATCCCAATTAATTTTGTTAAGGTTCTTGCAAATCGTAAAACTAAGATTGCAGTAATTTCACACAGTGATTACATAAGCTTCTTGCAACATGATTTTTCACACAGTAATCTCATAAAAACTTGATTTTTTATGGAGCATGTGCTTCTTGCAAGAAGCTTATGAAAACTAAGATATCATTAATTTCATAAGCTTCACACAGTAATTTCGTAAGCTTCTTGCAAACTGATGGGGGTTAAGTGAAGGGTGTGTGATTCTAAAGTAGGAGGTACATGTACATGTACATTTTGTGGTTGTGGAGTAACAAGACTAGGGCACGCCAAGAATGAAAATGGAGACAAAAAGGGTTGAACGGGGGTGGAGACATTTTGTGTGTGTTTTTGAAATGGTGGAGACATGTTTGACGGCAGAAACCTGCCGGACATCGGTGGCGCGGCGAGATAAGGACGACGCAGTTTAGCATCTGGGTTGGGTTGTGAGATGACAAAAGGATGGATTCTATGTTATGGTGTGTCTGAGATTGATCTAACGGGTGAGATTAGATCAAACTAATGGTATGTTAGTAATTGTGTGTGGAGAGATGTATGTGTTCCTTATGTTTAATCTAGACCACATATCTAATCCAATGGTATTTTTTACTCCCTCATCGGTGAGGGACCTATTAGCTCCCTCGTCCTAGCCGTCACCAAAGTTAAAAGAAAAACTGTAAGATGTGTATTTTCCTCCTTCTCAAAAAAAGAAAAAGATATGCATATTTTCCTCGTAGAAAATAGAAATTTTGATTATTCAAAAATTTGTAACAATTTTATTTAGGGTTAAATATGATTTTGGTCCTTATAAAATTTTTAAATTTCAAGTTTTAGTCTCTATAAAAAATTTCATCAATTTTTGGTCCCTCAAAAATTATCCGTCACAACTTTTGTTCTCTACATTTAAGTAAAATCATGTGTATCCTTCAAAATTTTGTATTATTTTTTCATGGTTGAGTTTGGTAAGTTATAAAATCTTTCTTGCAAAAGTTTAATTTTTTTTTTTTAACAAGTGATGAATTAAATATGAATTTTTAAGTTTTTAACGCTTAAAAATTCATATTTAATTTATATCTAAAAACGTATTTAACCCTTTTAGTTATTATTACAAAATATAGAGTTGTGTCATCTTTTTTATATATAAAAAAGGGAAATAACATAAGAATAAGAATTAAGGAACAAACTTAGGGATGTTGCATCCCGTTGCATCAAAAATATAACTCAAGTTTGATGCAATGTCATCATAGACCATGTGCAATGGTGTTGAATGGCAGTGTTGAATGCAAGGTTCTACACTTGGATGCAATGCAATGGTGTGTTGAATTGGAGGAGAGAGGAGGGAGGAGTTGAATTGGTTCAACTATGTTGAATTATGTCATGTGGGACCCAGCTGCCATGTGGCAAATTCTGATTGGTTGTCTGAATTTTTCTCATCTTAATAATTTGAACTTAGTTATTTCATTGCAAATTAAAAAAAAATATTAATTTTTTTTACCAAAATTCATGATTTTTTTTTGTCTATAAATAGAGACTTGGTTCATTTGATTTGGATACAGAAAAAAAAAACCAAGTTTTTAACTATCTTAATATTATGATTATCTTTCTATTAACTTTTCTTTTGAAGTTTTAATTTTTTTTTTTAGTGAAATGGATCCCAACAATAATCTTTTCAACACCATTCTTCTAATTACTCATTTAGCTACCAAAATCCCAACAATTATCAAAATCCAAATCAATTTTCCAATCAACGTCCTCAAAACATACCTAATTTTGGTTTTGCATTTTAAGTTAAGAAAATAAAAATAAATTATTTAAATAAATTTTGTTTTTCCCAAAAAACTAAAAAATAAATTTTTAAGTGTTTATTATTTTAATTTAATTATAATTGATAATTGTAATTTTATGTAATCAAAAAAACAAAAATATAAAATTAAATAAGAATAGGAAATAAAAAGTGGTGGAGTAGAGTGTTGAATGAAAAAACCATTGGAGATGATAAAAATTGAATGAGTGTTGAATAAGAGAGAAAAACTGATTTGGAGTGTTGGGAAGAGAAAAAGTGGGTGTTGAGAGTGTGAACCATTGTAAGAGAAGGAGGAAGAGAATCCATAATAGTCTAATCAAAAGATCTATGGTGACTCAAGTTTGCCAAATAAAATGTCATCATAATATAGGATGGAGAGCAAATAAACATGAAAATGACTTTGATTCCTTTTTTGTCGAAAAGTTAAAAAGTTAATTGTATAATTAATACTTATTAACTCTTAACTTATAAATTCTACTATGAAAACATGGGTGGATCCACGATTGAATTATTGGTGAGGCTAAAAAAATGTAAGGAAGTAAGACTGTTGACGAAATAAATTACACAAATAACAACATATGTATTAATTGATCGTAACAAATTGTCAATCACTTTTTTCCTTGTGTAGTTATGTTGTTCATATTTTAGTGAAATCTAACTTTTTAATTATAATTTAAATAACATCATAAAAATGATAAAACTAAAAATAGTTTAAATGAATGTTAAATTCAGAGTAAAAAATCTCAATCTAAAAATGGGTCTCCCCTTTATATATATTTTTTATAGACAATGCATGATGTAAGTTGCAAAACATTGATAACATAGGAAGCATTGCAGCTTAGTGGAAGATATTCAATTCAACGGGTTTCACCTCATAAGTTTGATTAGGAGTTGAACTTAGGACAACCAAGTATGAACGCAGACGCCACACCACTAGACTAGAGAATTATATTTGGTTATATGTCGAAATAGAAAATACATATTATATATTATAGGCTTTGTATAAAAAATAACAATAAAAAAAGGTATGGGCTGCATCCTACAAAATTTTAAATTCTTTTTGTTAGTCATGTTTAATAAAATATTGAAATCTCTCTTTCAAAAGTTTAATTTTTTTAACAAGATGTGACTCTTAAGCATTTTACGTTTAGAAATTCATATTTATTTTATCTATTGTTAAAAAAAATTAACTTTTATGGGAGATACTCATATAATATCCTAAATATACCTGCAAAAACTAATTCAAAAATACCAACGGTGTACATGGTTGCCTTAAAAAAGAGACAAAAAATGATGATAGAGATTATTTAAGGTTTAAACGCACTATTTACTCCCTAACTTTGCAAAAGTAGCGATTTTGGCCCCCTTTTAAAAAAAAAAAGACAAAAGTGACCCCTCATGTTTACCCCCTTTTGCAAAACCTCAATTTTGACTTAGTCAAGCTCATGTGTCACGCCACCTAACTTCCAAAGATGCCACATGTGTAATTTTTTAATTTTAAATAAAATGAAAAATCCAGCACATCATTAATTAAAATAAAATAATTAGAAAAGCAAATTTATCTCTCTCATTGCCACCAAACTCAGAAGAACTTCAATCCTCCTCATCCACATGTGGCATGGATTTTGAGTTTGATAATGCTTTGGATGGTCTTCGTGGTGCGATTCCAGATTTTGATGTTAGCAGTTTTACTAGCAAAGACATTGTCCCTCCTAAAGCACAACATGTTTGGCGAGTGCTCTTTTTAGTAAAAGTGTTCAGGATATGGAAGTTAAGTTTGACATGACCACGAGACAAAAGGCAATTTTTGGATGTTTGCAAGCAGCACATGCTCAGGATTTTCTTCTAGCTATCCCGATTGATGGGTTAGGTCAGCATATGTCACCAGTGGAGTATCGTACTATCCTTAGATATCGTCTTATGATTCCACTATTTCCTATTGATGAGGTGTGCCCTGTTTGTCATAAGGCGTGTCTGGATACTTTTGGGGAGCATGTTGTTCATTGTAAGGAGCTTTCCAACTTTAAGTACAGACATGACTTTGTTAGGGATGTACTTTTTGATATTTTCAGACGGACGGGAATATCAGTGAAGAAAGAGGCGCCTGTGAACTTCCAGACTGACCCACTAGATAGAAGATCGACACTCAGGCCTGCGGACGTTATGGTGTACGGATGGGTAGGTGGAAAACATGCTTGTGTAGACTTGACTGGGGTTTCACCACTTGTGGGATTAGGTGTCAGACCTTTTACCGTAGG
>Ga0315914_1004254_pt1 | contig 21450 bp, 12 predicted proteins | sample MpolenodulesMG_FD_203920 | JGI IMG/M metagenome (GOLD analysis project Ga0315914, IMG submission 203920) | Medicago polymorpha root nodule microbial communities from Los Angeles, California, United States - elongated nodules | ecosystem: Host-associated > Plants > Roots > Nodule | place: USA...
GGGAAAAATCTCTTACTTAGGGAAATAAAGAAGTAGAACAAAGATGAAATAATATAGTGTTAGTTAAGTGTAATTATTAGCTATGATTTGCTAATTGTTTTGTTAAGATAGAAGGAAAGAAAAAAAAACTCCATCATTCTCCATCTCTTTTTGTACTTTTTTTTTCAATACTCATTTTGACTCCTTTCTTTGGACCCTATTTCATATTCATTTTAACGATATATACAAATGTAGAAGCCTATTCTATTTTAAATTCGTATATTATGTCTGACTCATCTTTACAAAATTGATTCATCATGTGGGGAGTAACACTCTTTATCAAATCAAATTAATCTTAATTATCTGTGATTGAAGTTGGCACATTTGTTTTCTAAATTTATAATAGATGAAAATTAAAAATACTTTAAGTTTGATTTTTCTATGACTAATTAGAAGAGTAATGCTAACAACATATATTTTAACACAAACTTTATAATTCACGCTTTTGGATGGAAACAACCATATTTTTTAGAGAACTATTTGATCAGTTTAGTTAAACACACTCTCATATTTAAAAAAAGAAATAGAGAGATATTTTTTTTAATAACATGTAAATTTGAAATAATGAAATGATATGTAATTTTATTTGTTTATGCTCACATAGTGGGTTCAAATGTTTGTGATAAGTATTTTCCAAAAGTAATATTATCAACATTCATTTTAACATATTATTTCTAACAATCGACATCTTATTAGATGAAATAAATGTGAGACTCGCCACTTTATGTGTAATCATTTCTTAAAGTGATGTACTCACATGTATTTCATTCAATAAAATATGGGGTAATAGTCATTTTGATTCATGAATGTTTGTTTTTCAAAACATGGGCTTCTTTCCATTCTCTCCTTATTCTTCATGAAAATTGCTCTTCTCCCTTTTAAAATTGCTCATTCCTTTAATTCAGTGCGAGTTAACTTACGTTCGATATTTTTTTGCGTAAGTTAACTCACACTGACATTTTTAAAATTGGTTGAACCGACTTAAAAAATTATTGAACTAATCTTACTCATGCTGAAAAATGTTAAGCGTAAGTTAACTTACGTTGATTGAGGGAAGAAATAAAAAGAAAAAAGCAATTTTTAATTTTTATTCTTCTTAGCACGTGGCAAATGGCAATGATCTTGTACCTACTTATTTTGGTCACCATGGTAGAGGATGTAAGTGAACATGATATTATTATTTGTTCAATATAAAATAAAATATAACAACCTTTGAATTGCTCCAAAAAAGGAAATCTTTGAGCACAAAATTCTAAGATATCTTGTGGACTAAGGTACCCGATTTCATCTTCTACTTGCTCCTCCCTACCCTCCACGTGTCCATCAAGGTGTTAAAATGTCATATAAAAAACTATATTAATACTTGACCAAAAAAAACTATATTAATCTTTATAGAATATTGTAAAAAAACATTATATTAATTTTTATACCAAAAAAAAAACTATACTAATTAAATGTAAACTTTACAAAGTTTTTTTTTTTGACCAAGTTTCTTTTTCATTTTTGACTAAACTTTACAAAGTTGCTATTATTTTATGTTATTATTTTAAGAAAAAAATAATATAATCTAATTATTATATTATATAATAATAATGATAATCTAATCTAATTATCATAACTAGGAGTATAATCATAATTATCAATTTTGTAACAGAAAAAATAAAAACAAACATATTGCTTGAGGTATAATCTCTGTTTCCGTCTAAACAAAGTCTAATTTTTGCCATTTTCAACTTCCTCCAATTCATCAATCAGGTTTCTTCATTTCTCTTTTCGTTTTCCCCTAATTTTTGAATTTTAGGGTTTTTAGGGTTTCAATGTTTCTTCATGTTCGTCAGGTTCCTTTTTTTTTCTCATTTTTTTTCTTAATTGATTAATCGAGTGATTCTCTGTTCAATGCTTCAGTTCAATTCCCATCTAAAATTGTCGAATTTTAACGTAAAAATCGAAATTTTACATCAATTTTTATTGTTTATTCTCTCTCATCATTGTAATTTGAGCTTAATAGTTGATTTATATCTTAAAATGGTAAAAAGATAGAATTTTTTTGGTGGATTTTTTATTTGATTTATAATTGAATTGAAAATGAAGGATTTTGAAGTTGGATAAATTGAGAATTTGGGAATTTTTTCACTGTTTTCTGTTGTGGATTATTTGTAACAAAGTTTTGAAATTTTTGTTATAGGGAGAGGTTAATCATGGCAACTGCAACAATGGCTACTGCAGCAGGTGCAGCAGCTCTTTTATATTATACGCTGAATAGGAAATTGCAGACTCAAACCACAGTTGATGAAGATGGTGAAGAAAGTGGTAGTGATGCGCCAACTGACATGCGGTTCCGTGTTACTCATAGGTTAATTCAAGCCCCTGCTACATGGTTGGAGACAATTTCAACATTGTCTGAAACTCTTCGGTTTACGTATTCGGAGACACTTGGCAAATGGCCTATTGGGGATTTGGCATTTGGTATTAGCTTTCTTCTCAAGAGGCAGGTAATGACAAATGCGAATTTTGGTTCTTTCTTGGTGCCCTGGTTTTACGCAACTAAAAAGGCATGAGAAACTTTGAAGTTTTGTGTTTGCAACTACTAACCTTAATAACTTTTGAAGCATAGGATATATTGAACATAAGTACCACGTAGGACATATTGAATTACAAAAGATAGTTCATCTTTTTTAGGTAAAGCAATTGCCGAGTAGTTATTATAGTTGTAGCCCACATATTGTACTACTCACATAAAAACTGAACATCACTGGCATTGATGAATATATATAATTAAGAGAGATAAAGAGAAATGATGCTGGTATACTATTGACTAAAGCTAAGTGAATTATTTGAACTTTTTTAGCTGTAAGTGACATTAATGGATAAGTGAGTGGTTGGCAGGCCAATTTAATGCCTACTGGTATCATCTCAATACAAAACTTATGGTCTTTGAAGAAATACTCGAATATTTGGAGAGGAATATTATTAGTTATATTATATTTATATATGTCTCCTCACAAATAATTGGCAATTTCATTTGAGTTTCTGTTTTACTTTTTAAGCTTTCTCGACATCACAGCAGTGGATTGAGTTTATAATTTATTGATTTCTGTATTTTAGTGGCTGCTGTTATACATTATCACGTTGCAATTATCGTATAATATTATACTTGGATTTTATGACCTACATGATAGAACTCCCATTTCTGCTTTAAAGGGATTAATGTGCTATTTTCAACCAAATGAGATTGCCCATTCAAAATTATGTGTTCAATCTTGATCTAAATCATATGCCAGTCAGACTTTAAGATAGATCAAGCAATTTCATGACATCCGTGGAAACTTTGCATTCGTCTATTAGCCTGGAATCCCAAACAGCTGAATCTCATCAGCTTAGCTTTACATATGTAGTTAAGAAGTTGATCTGAAATATTGGTTTTGTGCAAGTTTAAGCTTTTCATATTTAGGCTTAAGCCACAGTTTGAGTATAGTAATCGGGTATCTATTTTTTCAATGGTTTAGCTCAGTAGTTATGCCGTGTATGCTTCGATTTTGTGCCCTCCAAAATAATCCCAGTTGTCTGAAATTAATCCTTACAGTTTCCTTTTTTTTTAATAAGCGAATGTTGGTTGTTATTATGTTAGTAAGAGTTTGAACCCTGGACCTCCTTCTCAAACTCTTTCATGTGTCAAGCTAAATCACTTGCACTATGCCTTGATGACAAGCCTTACCGTTTCTATTGTTGCTTGGTTAAAATTTTCATAATTGATTTCTTTTAAGAATGAATTCTAATAGAAGTAACACAGTTGTAGGCTGTAGCTTCCATGGTGAAGAAAACTGACTTTGAGATAAAGCCTAATGGTTTTCCAGAAAGCCCCTGCACGCAAGACTAAAAATTTAATTTGATAAGTTGAACCCGGTAACTTATCAAATGTATCCCAACAATTATACTTCAAATGTCATTGTACTGTAATAACCAAACAAATTTAAAATTATAAATCAGTTTTTTTACAATCTAATCTAAATGAAACCTCAAAGTTACTAGACTATAGATATTCACAGAACACTAGCTTTGTGATGGCATCTAAAATTCCTTTGTATTATGTGATTTTGATGCTTTCTCTTTTTTTACATTCTTTATTTCTTTAATTTAAGTTAGACATAAAAATTTTTTATGTTAGTTTGTGGTTTTAAATGCCAGTTTCTGGGTTATACTTTTTCAGGGGAACTATCACGTTGACAGTGTATTTGGTGGTAATGAAAGTGTACAGCTGAAAGGATCCGAGATTACTGCTGAACTTAAGTATCTGTTAAATTTGCTGACTCTGTGTTGGCATTTTTCAAAGAAGCCCTTTCCCTCATTTCTAGAAGAAACTGGCTACCCTGATGAGAATGTTCTTCTTCGGGAACCGAAAGCTGGGGTAAGTCTTATTTGAAGATTTGGAATACGCTATAAATTAAATATCTGTATCTGTGCTGACTATGGATTTGGTAATTCCTTACATACGGTTTCTTTTAAGGAATGTTGAAATTCAAAATTATTATAGACAGTGAGATATGTGATTAAAGGGGGTAATTAGGGGCTACAAAGGGTTTTTCTTTTCTTTCCTTTTTAGTGTGTTTTTAAGGGGTGAGGAGGAGGAGGAGTCCATGGTTGAAATGAATCAGATGGATAAGTAATACTTTCTGTCGTATCAGTAGCTTCATTTTGTTTTGTAAAAACAATATTTATGTAAAATTGTCTGTTTATCTGTCATGCAGATTTTGAAACCGGCTTTTACAATCATAGCTGATCACAAGATGAGGTGTTTTTTGTTGCTGATTCGTGGCACACATAGTATTAAGGATACTCTAACAGCTGTTACCGGAAGTGTGGTACCATTTCATCACACTGTAGTTCATCAAGGGGGTGTTAGTGATCTGGTTTTAGGTTATGCACATTGTGGAATGGTAGCTGCTGCACGTTGGATTGCAAAGCTTGCAACTCCTTGTCTCCTTGATGCACTTGGCCAATATCCAGACTATGAAGTTAAGGTAAAAATGTTTATTTTCATACCACCCCTGGTTCTTTGATTAAGTAATTCCTTTAAGAAGTTGTCCTGTTATACAATGACAACATTTTGCTCTATATTTATTTTAATATTGTGATCAATCATGTATAAGTAGTGCTTGTGATCATATAAGAGAACCGGTGATTCTAGAATTTGACAACAAAAGTTGTTTCCTTAGATTTTGAAATTATTCCATCCGTACTTTGTAAATATGCTGTTTGGCTATTTAATTTATGTTTTCTGGCTTTTATCAATCTTTTTAGGATCTTAAGCTTCAAATAGTTTCTACAGTATTTCTCTGGTTTTATGCCTTACCTTTTGAAGGTCTTTAATGCAGATTGTAGGACACTCTTTGGGTGGAGGAACAGCAGCAATTCTAACGTATGTATTAAGAGAGCAAAAGGAACTGTCTGTGACTACATGTGTTACATTTGCTCCAGGTTGGTTTGTTGCTGCAGACGCTATATTTTCTAGTTTAAATAATGCTGCATTTATTTGCAAATTGAAAGGATACTTTGGTAGTATCCTAGACCACTTTGTGACTAATATTTATTTACACAGTGATTATGTTGAGAATGATATCTTGTTTGATCATGCAGCTGCTTGTATGACATGGGAGTTGGCAGAGTCAGGCAATAGTTTTATTACTTCTATCATAAATGGAGCTGATTTGGTGCCTACATTTTCAGCTGCATCTGTAGATGACTTGCGTACTGAGGTCGGGATTCTTAAGTTTTGTGTAATCTTAGTTTATTAGCCAATGTTCAATGATTTTTGTCTGCTCTGGCAATGCTGGTTTCTATTAACTAGGAGCATGATTCATGAGTGAGGCTTTTTCTTATGGTTAAATTTTATTGTTAAAAGAAAAAAGAAAATGAGAGGAAAATAAAAAGATAGTAAGAAAATAAAAAGATGAGAAAATTAAGAGACGTTGGAAGGAAAGACAAGTGGACTCTTCTTTTTTCTTGTTTGATTGGATGGAAAAATTAAAAGAAAATGACTGATTGATGCAATGTCTTTTTCATCCTTGATAAAATGAGAAAAATCAAGTGAACCTTGCACTAAGGCGAGAGAGATAAATACATGGTAAGATTGAAAAATATGAACTTGTCTTCTTGAAATTTGTGTAGAGAAAACTTCAGTATGGGTCTCGTAAACTTTTTTCCTTCCCCATTTTCTTTATAAAACCAAACAAGAGAGAACATGGATATTCTTCTCACTTATTTGTCACTAAACTTCACTCCTATTTACTCTTGAAACAAAAAATATTAATGCTCCTATTTTCAGGTAAAGCTGAACACATCTTAATCTCTGTTCTATATCACATTGATACATACTAGTGCAGAGATTGATTATTCATATGAATGATTAATCTTTTTCTCATATTTTGGTCTAGCTGCATCACTATTCTGCACCACATGAGTTAAAATTATTTATTCAATTTTCAGGTGACAGCATCAGCATGGATAAATGACTTGAGGAATCAGATCGAGCAGACAAGAATACTTAGTACTGTTTATCGTTCTGCCTCGGCACTGGGTTCTCGCCTCCCATCTATTGCCAGTGCTAGAGCAAAAGTTGCTGGAGCTGGGGCTATGTTGCAGCCAGTTTCTAATGGTACCCAGGTATTCTTCCTTCTGTTGTATAACATCAATTCCTTTTTGTGCAACAAGTTGTCATACAACAACCTCTTGTCTTCAGAAGTAGAACGTGGTAAACTATGCATTGTTAGAAAAAGAATTGGCCTCCTTTTTAGTTGTTGTGTTAAACGAGTACTGGTTTTGCAATCCAGCTGTTAAAAAAAGTAATTACATTTTTATGCATTTGATCATCATTGACATGACATGTACTGTGGGGTTGATGCGTCCAATCTGGTTATACAGAAAATGTTACTATTACATATTTATTCGATAACGACATACATATTTATTCTACTTCATTGTCTGAATTTTGAAAAACTGCAGGTTGTGATGAAAAGGGCAAAGAGTATGGCTCAGGCAGCATGGACACGTCCAAATCTTAACCTGACCTCTTGGTCATGCATGGGACCTCGTCGCCGAGCCACAGGTGCTCATTTCAAAGAAGAAGGAAGTTCCCCTAGATCTCCAGCCTCTGACAATGCAGAGAGTTCTAATTCACTTCTTTGTTCGTCGCCCAGAAAGGGGATAAATGCCAAGAGCATGAACCTTCCTGTATCTTCATCTGTAGACGAATGGACATCTGAAATTGAATGTGCAAATGAAAGTAATGCAGATGCCGAGGTGGACGATGATCTCCTTCTCAGTGAGAACACGATGGACCATGACAGATACGAGGATCAGATGAGTGAAGTGGAGTTGTGGCAACAACTAGAGCATGAGCTGTATGACAGACCTGAAGGTGAGGAGGCTGATGTGGCTAAGGAGATAAGGGAAGAAGAGGAAGCAGCCGAAACCGAGGTAGTCGGGCAAACCCGTAACAGCTCTGCACTAGAAACTAAAGAAGTTCACAGATTTTTCCCTCCAGGAAAGATAATGCACATCGTTACTCTCCACTCCGATTCTGCCGAGCTTGAAAGTGATGGCAGCCCGACCTCTTCTACAAGTTCGGATGATAGCCAGCTGGATGAGACTAAGATAGGGATTTTCCTAACTTCAAGGTCTTTATATAGTAAACTCAGACTTTCACAGACCATGATCAGTGATCACTTCATGCCGGTATATAGAAAGCAGATTGAAAGGCTAATTAAAGAACTTGAGGAAGAATCTACTGAGGATCATAGAACAAAAGAAGTAATGTTATAGTCAGAGGCATGATCACTCTTAGATTTATATGTTTGTACCATACTACATGTCATTGGGAGTTTTTTGTCCCATTGATTGCGCGGAACTAAGACTCGTAGGAACAGCAGTTTTTGTGTTGTGCTGCAGTGAGGAGCTGAAATGGTGGTGATTTCTGCCGCCTAATATACTGATCGTGTGATGGTCACTCTTATACTCATCCCCGGATGCTTTAATATCGATGTTCGTCGGGGACAGTTAATTGTAAATGGATTCCCGATTCGAAGTTGTTTGTAAATAATAATAAAAATGATGACGTGATAAACTGAACTGTAAAAGGTTAAAATGATTCGTTGTTATCTAAATCAAATTATTTGCTCTGTCTATTAAAAATTTGATGTATTTTGATATGTGAATCCTGCTTTCATTTTCATATAATTATTATCAGTTTGGTGGAATGTGGGGCTCAGGTAGTTCAACTAGATTCACTAACTGAAAGGTTGGAGTTGAATTCACTCGAACAATTGTAATTCATTCATGTTGAAAGTTTTGAGAGACAAAGACCTCTTAACAAAGATGAGTATTACTTTTCCTATCCTATGGCCTTCTCCCGCACCTTGTAAATTTTCCAAAAATACCCTTGTGCAGCTCGGATTTCATAATCCCAATTCATGTTTCACAATTCGGATTCTAAAATCCGGACAATTCTTATGTATAATTCGCCATCGAACTCTTTTACATTTCAGCAGTTTTGAGTTTTACTTTTAAAAACAAAAAAAAAAACTAAGTAAAAAATGCTAAAAACTTGTCAAATAAAATCATAAAAATATAAAAATACCACCAAAAAATTCTAAAAGTCAAATAAAACTAATGTAAATTTTTTCAGGTTTTTCTGAGAATATGAAAAATTAAAAAAAATTAAAAATGAGTTTAAACGATGAAATTTTGAATTTTGAGGGACGGAGTCTCGTAAGAAGTCCCTTTTATGATAAGAAGTCTCGTAAGAACACCACGAAAAATGTTGTTCTCAAGTAATTATTCATTTTCACTATTCTTTACAAATGAACTAAGAGATCTCCAAGTTACTTCTGTATACTTTTTGTTTTCACCTGTGGACTTAATATGCTTTTGCTAGGATAACCCTCTTTGGTATCCTTGTAATATTTGATTGTTTTGATCCCATAAATTCATAATGGTCTCCAAAACATATGAGTGAGATTGAGATTAACTTCAAACATGAGAATATTATTACCTCCCAAATGAATTCAACGTTATAAAAACGTGTTACAATGATTTTTTGGACATACATGTCAGACCTAAAGTTAGTTTTCGAGTCCCTAATTTTATTTTGTTTAATTAGAGATATTTTTCTTTTACTCTTGTGAGATATCTTTAACTTGAATATTTGTTTGCATGAGTGACTTATTTTGCTTTATAAAATTTAGTGAAAGGGATTTTTTTTATTTCTTTTCTTTTTCTTAAGTGAAAGAGTTTCAAAATTAAAATAGAAACTTTTTATTAACATTGGTAACCTTAAAAAGTTTGCCCTCATGTATGTAACCGTCATACTCGATTTTTGATTAAACGCTACAATGAATATAGTCTAGAAGTTGAGATCTTCTACATTTGTCAAAAGAAATAGAAGTCTCTATTCAAAACAAAGAAAGACATAAAAAAATGTGTGTGTATTAAATATTTTTCATCATTTAACTTCTAATTTGTCAAAAATAATCATTTAACTACTCTCATTTTTAAAAGAAAATGGCAGCATCTTTACGTCTTTCTCTCTCCAAATATTGTTGTGTCTTTAATTTAGTCTTGAAATTGTATAAATATAAAAACTAAACTCTAAAGTACATAAAACTCCTCAATTTAGTCTATACTATTAAGATGTTAAAGACTAAACTGGCATATTTCTATATGTTTTAGTGATTAATTTAATGGATTTCATATACTTTATGGATTGCTTATTATATTTATATAATTTAACAACTAAATTAGAAAAAAGAGTGATAGCTTATAGACTTCATTAATTTATTTATTTTTGCGTGTCAATCATTCGATTCTCACAGGAATGAGGTTTTGATAACCCGAATTCAATCGAGGGTAAATAAAATTTGACAAAAAGGCTCACTTAATGGTTTATTTATACGTAATGGGTATAAGTTTTGTTTTTTCTTTTGTGAATGTGAGTATAAGTTTTTTTTTTTTTTTAGGAATGAATGTGAGTATAAGTTGTAGTGGGCACAATTGAATATGACATATACACGCGATTATAAGTATACAAATCATTTTCGATGATTCGTTTTCACGAATCACAATTAGGAATAGTGTGCATTAATTAGAGCTCAATGATGTGGTTATCATATCAAGGGCTCAAGGCCAAGTTTATGGCAATAATAATCTTCTCATGTCCTCACATCAAAGGGGTCTTCTCATTGATTTGCTTTGATTAAACATTTTTGGTAGTAAAGTCCAGTTCCTGTTAACATCTTGGCCACTAACCATGTGATAAATTTTGCTTTAAGATGTTCATTAAGTGCTAAATAAATCTATCTCCAATGCTTCTTTTTTTTTGTTGGGAAAATTCATAGTACGGGAAAATGTAAACATCACTTGACTATTTTTTGAGGGGAAACATCACTTGATTTAGAGCTCTTTAAATTGCGTTTATGTTAAGAAAACAATATACAGCTACTTTTATGTGTGACAATAAATAACTAATTGCTATTGCTATTACTACCACCAATTATGCAATCCATCGTCAAAAGTGTATTTGTTGCATTTTTTTTTATAAAGAATTTGTTGCATTTTTTGCGCGCTAGATGTTAATTATATATTTTCACATTAAGCAGAGTGCAGAGGTCCTCTATTTAATTATTATTATTATTGCACAATTTTTGTTTTTAGATTTTTTTTTAGTGTTACAAAGTAACGAGTTAAAAAGAAAAAGAAAAAAAAGGAGAAGAAATTAAGTTCCAAGCTTATCTCTGAGGACGAGAGATTCCACGCCAGGCGGAGGGCAAATCCAGTGAGCCGAGCACCTTGCATGTGATCCTTCCTTAGCCATGAAATCGGCACACATATTCTCTTCCCTAAGTACATGCATCAATGTTGTATTTTCATTCCTATATAAATCATGAAGAATGTCAGTAGCATAAGCGTGCAAGGTATGATCACGACCAGCAATAATCAGGTCAACTGCTTCCAAACAATCACTCTCACAAATAATGTTGACATATCCTTTTTACTACAAAAATCAAGACCTATCTGGATAACACGTAACTCAGCTAATATCACATCACCTCCAACTTCATAGTGAGAAAAACCAGCTATCCAATCTCCATCATGGTTGCGAACAACACCACCAGCACCTAAGCAACCAAAATCTTGTAGAAAGCTACCATCAATATTGAGTTTGAGTGTACCTTTTGGAGGCGGAATCCAATGAGTTAAGAGGCGTGATGAGTGTGAATCAAAAAAGCCTTTCGCACCACATCTTAAATACGCCAATATTGATCCTAAAAAATGGTATTATTTCTCCAACACCAAACATACCATACTCTTTTTTAAAAATATTATTACACAAACATGAGTAGAAGCGTAAGGACTATATAATATTTACATCACAATCGATTCTGCTGGCAATTACTATAATTATTTTCTATTCCTTTGCACTTGCATGATTGATCTTCTCCTTCATCAAAAAAATTATACATAAATCATGGCAATGATGACCTACATGCTTGCATCAGATCATTAAAGGCAACCATCTTATGTTAATTAAAAAATCTTATTATATTTTAGTTGCTACTGTCAATACGTTCCCAAATGATATGTGTATGTTCAACCTTTGTTATTCAGATATTTCTTTAAATTCTATACAATTAGTAAGTATTTTTTATAAGAAAAATAAACTAAAGGAAAACAAGTAATACATTAACTTAAAATACATCAATTGAGTAGGAAAAAAATTAACATACAACAAAGGAAAGGGGGTTAATCTCCTAGCAACATTGCCTAACACACAATCAACAGTATTAATACACCATTAGGAAAAAAAACAAATAATAAAATGGACTAAGAATTAATTTTAGGCTGATCCAACAAATATTGAGGGTTAAGACGAATGTTAAGGGTTAACACTCGCAACGCTGAGCTATGGCTAGTTGTTTTTCTTTTGATTTGCTTTTTGTTGTTTTTTCTTTTCCTGGTTGTAAATATTGTTCATACTTTTCATGTTTTCCTTGGCACACCTTGTGCTAAGAAAAACATTTTATTTTGGTAATATATCCCATTTTAGCCTCTTCAAAAAACACACAAAAAAAAAACGAATGTTAAGATGTGTTTTTCTAAGGCTAATATTGTTTCATTAAAGTTAGTAATTTTTTTGTTTGAATTCAATATTTTAGACGTTTTAAAATACAAAATCATTTTTCATTTTTATAGATATAAAATATCTTTTATTAAATAACCAGTTTCATTTAATATTTCATTTTTAATCAATAGTAAATCAAATATTTTAATTAAGTGATTTTTAAATTACTTTTCGAGATCTAAGACATATTCTTTGGTGGTCTTACTTTTAGGTCGTTCCGATTGATTCCAAGACCTTATTTTTATTATATTTAGCAGAGACACCAACTAGTTTTTGGACTTCACTCGTGCTCACCGTCATTTACATGTTAATTTGTTTCTTCCAAGGGGCGGATGTTTGTATATGAGAGCGGTAAAAAAAAATATTGAATGAGTAGGTATATTTTCATACATAGCTACCTCTAAAAATATATATTTAGCTACCCCAAGTTCAATTTTAGGTGGAATAATTTTTTGTCTGATTTAGGTTACTTTTATTTTGGATTACTTGATCCCGTCTCCCAAAAACTAAAGGATTAACACCCAAAAACATAGTCTTATTTTTTGATACAATCCCCTATATTATTCTTGTTTCTTTGGTACAATCTGTTGTTGCTGTTTTTTTTTTTGTATAAATTCATTCTTGTTGCTTTAAGTGTATTTTATGAAGTACATTTTGTATTAGTAATAGTTATTATGATTTTTTTATTGGTCAAATTTACTATTAGTTTTAAATAAAAAAATTGTATGTGGCCACCTTATAAAAATATCGCTAGTTTCGTTGCTTACTTCCTCAAGTTTGAGAAAAGTTGTAATTTTTCTTTTTATGTGTTGAAATATGTTGTATTCCGTGAAAACATATAAAAAAAGATGATCATGTACTCTAATTAATTAACTTAGGAAAAATATTTTCTTTTACAATTTTATCTTAAGAGTCCTTACTCTTGATATATCTTGTGAAAAAACTTTGATTTGATAAAAAGGAAAAGATAAACTTTTGAAGCCGCTATTAATTATGTATTACCTTTAATTAATCTCTTTTACTTTAAAGCAGTTATTTAATCAATTATTAAAGCTAACACATGATAATTGTGTGGCACGTAAGGCATGATGATACACTCCTAATAATTATTCTCATTAATCAACTATTAATATAATTTTGATATAGGATCCGCATAAATGTTTTACAGGGTAAGTAATGAATAAATTCATAATCAGTTGTATATGTGACTTGACTTCATATATAATTATGATCGAAATCAGGGAGGAGGGAGTGAGGATAACAGGAAAATTTGCTGGATTGCTTGGAGCTCTGTTTGTTTATCAAAGGAGGGTGGAGGGTTGGGGGTGAGACGGTTGAGGGAGTTTAATCTTGCTCTGTTAGGTAAATGGTGTTGGCGGTTGTTGGAGGACAGAGGTTGCTTTTGGTATAGAGTGTTGGTGGCGAGGTATGGTGAGGAGGCAGAGAGGTTGGAGGTTGGGGGCCGGAGTGGTTCTTCTTGGTGGAGGGAGATAGCGAAGATTAGGGATGGGGAAGTGGGAGATGATGGGGGCTGGTTTGGTGCGAGGGTGAAAGTCTTAGGTGATGGCAAAAATACTTTTTTTTTGGTGTGATAATTGGCTAGGAGATGTTCCCTTACGTAGGAGGTTTGGTCTTTTATTTGATTTAGCGACAAATAAGTTCAGTTCTGTGGCTGACATGTTTGAGTTAGGTTGGGAGGAAGGGGGCGAGGCGTGGAGGTGGAGGAGAAGGTTGTGGACGTGGGAAGAGGAAATGTTGGCGGTGTGTAGACAATTACTTGATGGTGTTATTGTGCAGGCTAATATTATTGACAGGTGGCAGTGGGATCCAAATATTCATGATGGTTACACTGTGCGAGGTGCCTATCAGATTCTGACAGATTCGGTTTCCTCCACTCTTGACGCAACCAGAGAACTAGTGTGGCATAAGCGGGTTCCCTTGAAGGTGTCCATCGTAGCTTGGCGTCTGCTGAAAGACAGGTTGCCGACCAGAAGCAACCTTCATAGGCGCGACATTATTCCGATCGAGGGAGATACGTGTGTGTCAGGTTGCGGTCATGCGGAGTCAGCGTCCCATTTGTTTCTCCATTGTGATGTCTTCGGGTCGTTATGGCAGCATATCAGGTCGTGGATTGGTGTGTCTGGTGTGGACCCCCTCAATTTAATTGATCATTTCTTCCAATTTATACATTATACAGGTTCATCAAAGTCCCGCAGCTCGTTTCTCCAACTACTTTGGCTTCTCTGTGTGTGGCTGATATGTGGAGAACGCAATAATAGGATTTTTAACAACGTAGAAACGCCTATTTTACAGCTTTTAGATAAAGTAAAATTTCATTCTTTGTGGTGGCTAAAAGCTAAAAACACTACGTTTGTGTATGGCACTCAGAGTTGGTGGTCGGACCCTATGCGGTGTTTGGGCCTCGACTGACCATAGTATTGTATATACCTTGTATGACTCTTTTCTGGTAGGGGTGTTCTCGTTGGTACGTCTTGTACTGATGAGTTTACATCGCCTTTGTTAATATATTCCATTTTGATTTCTTAAAAAAAAAATGATTGAAATCAAATACTATTAATATCCTACGGAGTATGATTTTACACAGACGATATATATGAATTAAATTCCCTAAAAAAAGATATATGAATTAAATCTATCAATTATTTTGGAAAAAAAAAAAACTATCAATTATTACTTGAACTACTTTGAATTAACTATACATTTTGCCATCGTTATCAATATCATTTTTCTTTAAAGAATTATAGCATTTATACAACGTGCTGAAAAGCACAATTTGCTTTCAGTTGACCTAAACCAATGGTGTATATACTCTTTCCGGTCCTTGATAAAAGAACATTTTTAACGGTCCTTGATAAAAGAACATTTTTTATAAAAAAAAAATTTATATTTAGAATAAAAAATCACAATTGTTAAGGTATTTATTACGTAAAAGACTTTCTTAGTCTTTATTTAATATTTGTTTTTTTAATATTAGTGAGTATATGTAATACTTTACAAATTTTTATGAAGGTATATTTGTAAAAACATTTAAAAAGTTGCAATAATTAATGATTTTTGTTTTGTTTTTCTTCTTATAATAATTGACGATTGTAAAAATCTATGCACAATGTGGTGAAAGCAGAATCCAGAAATTTTAATAAGTAGAATCAAAATTGTTTATCAAAAGTATTTACACAAAATTATATAAATTCATAAAATAAAGTGATGACATCATTAATATTAAGCGAAAAATTAGAGATTACAAAAATTATATTATTTTATATTCAAACGTTGAAGACACAGTAACATCGAAGAATTACAATTTTTCTTTGTATTGCTTCATATTTTGAAAGTGCTGTAAAAAAATTCGTCATCAACACTATCAAATATGTCGCTCTCTATATATGATACTAGACAATTATTCAAAAATTGGATCTCCTTTACAAGGATGACCCTCATTGTGTTTGTATACTTTTTCATTTCATCAACTTGTTGGGACTCTACTGCTGATATTTTATTTAAATTATTTTTTCATTCTAGCATATCAAAAGAATATAAGCACTAATTAATTAAAAGAATACTATCATAAAAAAAATTAATTAAAAGAATACTAGCACAAATATAGAAGTATTTTTATAACAAGTATCCCTAAAATATTAATTAGCATATCCCAAAAAAAATAGGCCAAAGATAAAGACACAACCACATTCACGTGTATAAATGTACTACTCCGGTTTCAATTAGAAAAAATATTTTTATATTTATTTAATAAATAATGTATTTAGTCTATATTAAGAATTAAATACATTATCTATTGAATAAATTTAAAATGTTAATTTTATTATAATAAAGATCGAAGAGAGTAAATGGTTGTGTGCGTTGTTGCGGCTTGACTGGCTGACAGACAATAAGCTGAAAATTTGAATCCACCAAAACAATGATATTTTAAATGTTAATAACCTTAATATTTTGTCAGATATTTCATCCACTTTTTATGTTAATCTTTAAAATTATAGTTTGTCTTGGTGTGTTGGGGACAGTTTAAAATTGCCTTAATTACACTTTTGGTCCTCGAAATGACCTGCTCATAAAAATGGTCATGTCTCTTTCAAATCGAACAAAACCATCCATAATCTATCATGTATTTTGCACTTTTGGTCCTAACCCCCATTTTACTCTCCAAAAACGCTGACGTGTCAGAATTTTAACTGATGTGGCCAAAAGAAAATTTATGTGACAATGTCAACTTGAAAAATGTCATTAACATGTCATCAAATTATCTTTTTTTAATTGGAAAAATAAATAAACAATTATTTAACTAAAAAATAAATAAAACTTAAATAACAAATCTATATTCTTCTGTTCTTCATTGCTATTTTCAAGCTCAATAAATTTAAGCCAAATTTTATCACTAAATTTTAATTGAAAAAAAAAACTAAAGAAACTTCATCTTCCTCCTTATCAAACAGCAAGTCAGCAAAATTAAACCAAAATAAAAACAGCTCCTGCAGGCCACAAAAAACAGACACCAGTGGCCAAACTGAACGCACCACCCTAAAACCAAACACAACCAGCCGCACAATCAATAAACGAACCCAAAACATAAAACTTAAAAGATGAACCCCATGAAACAAAAAGAATAGATGAGCACTTATTGTTGAAGCCTTTTCAGATTCTTCGATGTAGGAGAAAGAAATGAAGGAACAAATTCTAATTTTTTAAGCCTTTTCAATTTCTTCAATCCCTAATCAAGTATTTTATGTGTTTGAAGCCTTTTTAAACTTTTCAATCCCATGAACGAGGATCGAAGAAGGAATTGAATAGGATTTGAGTGCCTCCCATTTTGGGAATTAAGGGTTTTATCATTCTTTCAATTTTATTTCCTTTTTTTCTTTCAATATTTTTTTGTTTTAATTTTTTGAAATATTTAAATTGTTTTTTTAAATTAAAAAATGTTGTTTTAATGACATGTTAATGTCATTTTCTAAGTTGGCCCTGCCACATTGGTGTTCCTTTGCCATATCAGCGTTTTTGGAGGGTAAAATGGGGGTTAGGACCAAAAGTGCAAAAAACATGATAATTTATAGATGGTTTTGCTCGATTTAAAAGCGGCAGGACTATTTTTATGAGCATGTCAAAATGCGATGACCAAAAGTATAATTAAGTCTTTAAAATTTAAAGTAGGGTCATAATATAAAATCACTTTGTAGCTATTTAAAAAAGAAATATTTAAGTGGGCTTTGCTGCCTCCATTGACAATAGGGTAAACTTGTCTATGACGAAGGTGTGAGTTCTAACCTGCAATATTTCTATTCTAGCTGCTAAGCTCTTTGAATAAAAAAATTACCCATTGTTACTTGAGAAAACAACGTGAAAGTCATTTAGTCCTTTTTTTTTGGTAGATAGACGAAATGACAAAGTCATTATAAACTCATACACATAAGTGGAGGTACTGGGGTTCGAACCCCGGTCATGGCATCCGACTTAACAATTTCGGCATTTTGCCAGTTGAGCTAGGATTTGTGGATAAACCATTTAGTCCTTAAGGAAGAAAAAAAGTTTATAAATAGTCCTTTACTATTATAAAATCAAGTCCTTAAGGAAGAAAAAAAGTTTATAAATAGTCCTTTACTATTATAAAATCAAGATACACTAATTAATTAGCCCCTCTGTCAAGGAATAATATGTCCCGAGTAGATAATTTAAACGGACTATTTGTAAATTGTTTAAGAACTATTAAATTGGGTTCCACACTTTGTTTAGGAATAAAATGAGTTTTGATCACTTTTTTATTTAGGTGGGTAGAGGGTGAATAATTGGGTTTTGGAGATGTTCATAACTGAACAACATATAAATAACTTAAAACATATAGTTAGGTCAAAAATTGAAGAAATTAAACATGGGCCCACATAGAAGAAGTGCTATTGGTTATCAAACATACCTATAACTATAAGTATATACTAATATTTTGGAAACAAAAATGCATGGGTTCACACATGCCCTATATTAGTTTGAACATAGGAGTCCTCCTAGCCATGTGAACTATGCTCTATGTTCTCACACCATAAACTTCATGCATTTAAAATCAGCATGGCATGGCACATATCTGAAGTTAATTTGTCTAATATTTCTTTGGAAAATGAGGGAAAAATTAAAATAACACATATGTGGGTTTGTCTCTCAATACATACTCCATATTTTGGCACGAGAGACAAATGGGGTATGTGAAAGTGTTGCCAATGTCCTTATCATAACCGCTGGTTAGTGCAATATGGCAATTATATGCCATACACTATCAATTCATTAGCATGGCAATGTTTGGTCCATTCATTAATTGCTAGTTTTGAGTTTAGAATTAATGCAATTTGAGTTTGACTGCGACATGTGGAGCCAAGGGTTTTCTCATCTTTTTTGTTTTTTAATTTAAAAATTCAAACAAATGGAAATAAGATCCACGAGGAATTGAAATGCCTCTAAATGTTTTTTTTTTATTATAATAAGTTTATTTCATTCATGATAATGAGTAATACATGTTTGGACTCAAATCGAATATTTGGTGTAATATTGGTATGAGACTTGGTATCCCAATCTAAACGACTATTGGATCAATGGACAAAGAGATCTACATCTTAAACAATATATGCAAAAATGTCTATTCCAATAAAAAAAGTGATGGTGTGGAAACTACTCTTGGCGTCATCCTCAAGATAGACACATATGTAGAATAAGCACTACGGCTTGTCAAAAAAAAAAAAAAGAGTACTACAGAAGATCAGGTGTGTCTCCACCATTTTGCATATCAGATAATCTATCTAACACACAAGTACGCCTCCACCAATCTTTAATAATGTGGACATATGCGCATAATGCATATCTTGACCTGGTCGTAACGGTCATTAGAGAAAAGATAGGAACAACAAGTAGCATATGAGCTTGGAATAACTAAAAATAGGGGGTTTGCTCTACAAGGATGGCCATAACTCGCATATCTTAATAAAACCATGCTTACACCCTATCTTACTTTGACATCAGAGTTTCTTTATTGGTACATACACCCTCCTCGTTTGGAGAAGAAGCATACAATCAAAGGGTTGCACACTTGAGAATTAGCACAAAACCACGACACCTTCGTAAATGTATGAGCAACAAGATTTGTTTGTCTCTTGATAAAACCAATCCTATAGTTTAGATGAAAATTCATTAAGACTTTTTAATGAGATAAAAGGGAACCAAACTCAGTTACAATTTGTAGTTTTTCATTCATTCATGTAAACTACTTACTTGCAATTTGTCTCGATGGTAAGTACTTTGGACTCCTAACTCTTTCAACCAAGTAATAGCTTATAATAAATCATATGCCTCAACCTCTTTGGATGACAAAGTTGCAAGCCTAAAAAAAGTTTTATCTTAAACGAGTTCTCCTTTATCATTTTGTAAACACAAACCTCAATACCATATTTCCCCTCACAATCGAATTAGCAGGAAAATATAGAGTAAAAAAATCATCTTTAATTTTCTTGTCACTAAATTTACTTACAAAATCAGAGAGCCCACAATGCTTATAAAAAAAACATAGAGCCACAATTTTATGTCTTAATTATTTTTTAACTATTTCAATCTTTCTATGAACATGTGCATTCATATATTGTTAGAAATGTCCCTTTGTTACAGTCTAGTAATTTAGCTATGAGAATATATTCTGTGAAATTTTAAATTTGAATCCGAATTACCACATTCTTCATCCTCATGTGTATTTATTTGAGTATATATTGGTGACTAGATTAATAGTAAAATGAACAAAAATATATCGCTGGACTTTAGATATGACCCACTTGGAATAAGAATACTTAGCTTCATACCTTGTATATGGAGAACTTGAGACTAATCAGCCACAAGTATATTCTGCCTTCCCTATCCTTAATGTTTTTCTTTATGCAGTTCCCTTAATTGTCGAGGTGCTTATGCATTATAAAAATTGCTTTTTGTTTTTTAGGCAAAAAATTACTTTTTTTATGCTTAATAAATTTAACATATTTATGAGTTCAAAATAATAATTGTAGGTCTGTTTCATTTACCTTTTCTTTCTATTTCAATCTAAATAAGTGATTTTCACATAGGTCTATTTCAACTAGTGGTCCCAAGAAAGAAGAAGAGCAAGAAGCAACAGTCTGACGCGAGAAAAGGTTTCAAGGCGGGTGCTTCTAGCCGTTCGCCTCACTAGCTCTTTAGCGGGTCTCTTATCTCTTTTTTTTTTGGGTTTTTCCCTTTGTTTTTTCTTTTCCAGTATCTACTTTTAATTTTCTTGAGGGTTTTGGTTTTGTCCCTCCTCACTCTTAGTATTGCTTTAGGGTTCTACAACAGGAGACTCCTCTGCACCCCCTTCTTTTGCTTAAATTTTCTTTTCACATAGATCTAGGTTTTTTTCTTGGTGATTTCGTCATCTGAGTGTTGGTGTTGTTCGTCGTCTTGTGTGGCGATGTTTGATTTCTCGTCTTGTGGCGGTGTTCATTTGGTTCCTAATGAAAATCGGTTATTCAATCAATGATTTATGTGTTAAAGTTGCAGATTTGGAGATATAGATATTTCGGTCACTTTAATTTTATCATATACTTTGTAGACATTTTGTCGTTGTATATTATTAACTTGGATATTGTGAGTTTGTTCATAGATTCACATTTTAATATTTTTAACGATGTTGAATGATGTACTCTATCAATTTAAATAAATTAATATCGTTTTGTTTTTGTCAAAAAAAAATCTAATCCATATTTAAGAAAAAGAAATCAATTTGTCTAATGACAGGTGCCATATTTAAGATCTTTTTCAATACAACCTCTCACCATCAACACCATTGAATTTGATGCATGAGCCCAAAATGATAATTGTTGATAGCATATTGTATTTTTTTTTTTTGAAATAAAGCATATTGTATTTTTATATTCACTTCAATTCATCTTCACAAAAATCAATTTTAAAGTAACAATTTTATTTTGTACCAAAAAAAAAGTAACAATTTTACTTTTTATAAATTTATTTCATACTTTAACTCTATTTTATGAAAGGTTTGAATTTTTCTATAAAATGTCTATGGACAGTTGAGTTTTAGTTAACTATTTTTTCTCAATTAGTCCTAGATATAATTATGATATATTACTTATAATTTATAATGAAATATTTATGTTATTTTTGTATAAAAACGAGAACAAACTAAAATTATTGAAGTAGTAGTTTGTAAAAAG
>Ga0315914_1004255_pt1 | contig 21449 bp, 10 predicted proteins | sample MpolenodulesMG_FD_203920 | JGI IMG/M metagenome (GOLD analysis project Ga0315914, IMG submission 203920) | Medicago polymorpha root nodule microbial communities from Los Angeles, California, United States - elongated nodules | ecosystem: Host-associated > Plants > Roots > Nodule | place: USA...
TATATATATATATATATAATTGTTTCTACATATATAAACATATAAAATCTACAACAGATGTAATACAAACATTAATTAAACAGTGCTTTCAAGAACGGCCGAGGTACTAATATAACAGGTAGGGGTGTTCGCGGTCCGGTTTGGATCGGCTTTGAGACAAAAATTTATCTGATCCAAAGATAAAATTATATGCGGTTCGGTTCGGTTTTGGATGATTAGTTTTAAAAAACCAATCCGATCCGATCCAAATTAATGCGGTTTAATTTGGATCGATTTTTGGATGTCCAAATTACAAATTGTAATTTTTTTTATTAATAATAATCTTATAAAAATATGATAAAATAATAGGTTGGATACAAAATATAACATATGATTTATGAAAAATTATAGTAGTGTGGAATAATAATGATTAATTATCTTTAAGACATATGAAATAGAAACAAAATTGATTAAATTAATCTCATACATAGTATTAAAAGAATTAAAAAGAAAAAAAATCATAGCTTAATATAATATATCATGCTGATAAAAATGGAAATATATATTAAAATATTTGTATGCGGTTCGGTTCGGTTTGGTTTTGAAAAATCAATCTAAAATCCGATCCAATCCAAGCGGTTTTAACAATGTCATCCAAACACATCAAATAATATTCGATTTTATGCGGTTTTAATTTGGATCGGTTTGGATTTGAATACCCCTACCAACGGATGTCGCCACCCATAGCATTTCACTACAAAAAAAAATACCCCCTGTATATATGAAAAGTGTGTTCGCCCTCCATATAATTAAGGGATTCATCAGGTATTTCAAACAAAATATATTTTAGTATTTTTCTGTACAACTTCACGAATACTATTACTAACTTTCCCACTTACACTTTTTGTCAAAAAAAAAAAAAACTTACTCACTTACACTTATTAATTAGTAATTCACTTGCTCACTTACACTTAATAATTAGTAATAGAAAATATTTGATAAAGTATGTAACATTAAATTAAGTCTATCTTTTTTATTTGGTCGGTACATTAAGTCTAGCTTATTTTACGAAGAAAGAAATATTAACGTATTGACTTTATTGCAGTCACTACTCAAAATAAGGTTAAGTCCAATTCTAACATTATGAGCTTGATTGATTTATTTATTTATTTATTTTGAGGAAAATGAGCTTGATTTATTAAAAGGTGAGGTCTTTGTGACTATTAAAATCGTAAAATAGTTTATTCAACATCAATGAGCATTAGTCACATAAGTAAATTTGTAAGTGGTACCTTCAAATTAATTTTTATTTTTTCTTACGATCTTCAAACTAATTCTTAGTAAATATAAAATTAGTTTTTAGTATATATTTTGTTGTGGTCGGAATTGCACTTCATGCTTTGAAGGAGATAAGATGGAGGACGAATAATGGTTCTCCAGATTTGGTGGTGGTCATGGTGGTGATGGAGGGTGCCCGTGGAGGAGAGAAAGAAGAGAGAGAAGGGGAGGAAGAAAGGGAGTGAGGAAGATTCTCACCATGGGAGTCAAATAGATGTATGTAGGGGTGGGGAAAAATAACCAAAAAACAATTCGCATCGGTTAACCGAACCGAACCGTATCAAAATTAATTGAACCATTTAACCAATTCTTGAACCGAACCATTATTTTGATAACAATTCACTAACCGAACTGAACCGTCAGTAACCACAATTATTCGAACCAAACCGAACCATCAACCATATCAATTTTAAAACAGCTTATTTTATGCAAAACAACGTATTTTAAAAAACTGTTTATTCAAAACAGCTTGTGTTATGAAAATAGCTTATTAAAAAAAAACTTATTCAAAACAGCTTATTTAAAACAGCTCATTTTATGCAAAACAACTTATTTTTAACAACAACTTATTTTAAAACAACTTATTTTAAAAATTGATTCATGCTTTTGAATGTATTGGATCTTAACATTTTCAACTCAGCTTTCAGAGTTCGGAGTTATCACTGTTGTTTCTGTTAAATTTGATTTTTTTTTATTTTCATGCTTTCATTTTTAATATCATGGGAAAAGTATTCAGTATGCTTTGAAAGTCTTCAATTAAGCTATGGGAAAATTTGAAATCATGTTGTAGCATACAGTTCCATAAGTTTAGTTTACCTGTTGTATTGTAGTGACTGCATACTTTTCCGACTGCAGTGGATCCATATCCGATTTTAAATTGCAATTTTGTCGGGGTAACAGAAAATTTTAAATCATGTTGTAGGAATTATCTTAATCTATGATATTATCTATGATGTGGGAGTGCTATAGTGAAGTCTTTGTTATCATCTACAACAATCCCTGTAACACACTCCAAAGGGAATAAGTTGTTTTTTTAAAATAAGTTGTTTTTTATAAAATAAGTTGTTTTTAAAATAAGTTGTTTTGCATAAAATAAGTTTTTTTAAAATAAGCTGTTTTGAACAAGCTATATTTTAAAATAAGTTGTTTTGCATAAAATAAGCTATTTTGAATAAACTGTTTTTAAAAAGAGACCGTAATAAGGTGTTTTTTCATAAAATAAGCTTTTTTGAATAAGCTGTTTTTTAAAATAAGTTGTTTTGCACAAATAATCTGTTTTTTAAAATAAGTTGTTTTGCATAAAATAAGTTGTTTTTATAATAAGAAGTTTTGCATAAAATAAGTTGTTTTTTTAAAAAGGAGATCGTAATAAGTTGTTTTGCATAAGATAATTTGTTTTGAAAAAATAAACTATTCTAACTTTTAATTTTAATTTGTTATTTTTTTTAATAAAAGTGGTTCTATTCATTTGATAAAAAAATATTTGTTTTGGTTCAGTTCGGTTTGGTTAATAGATAAACAAATGATTAACTGAACCATAACTTTGGTTCAGTTTGGTTACTTCCAAACTTTAAACGGTTTGGTTCAGTTTTTCCGAACCATTTCAGCAATTTGGTTCGGTTCGGTTCAGTTATAATGGTTAACCGAACCATACCCACCCTTAATAAAGATTGTTGTTGTTGTCATTAAAAAAAAGAATTTAGATTTTTTTTTATATCATTGGTGTCATTGAAATATATAATCATGGTTAGTTTGGTTTATTATAACTTGAAAGCAACAAACATTTATATTTCTGGTTTAATCAAAATCAAAATTTCATAAAAAAAACATAGTTCATAATTTTCAAAAGTTAGCGCAATAAAAAGAGCGGAAAGACAGACAAGTGAGTGCCCGTCTTTTAGCTAGTACATAATAATTTTTTTTAAGAATTACAAAAATAAACTTGAAATGAAAGATTGAGAAACTGCATTTTTCAGAATTCTCACCCATCGTGTTCATCAAACTTCATCTACCCTCTTGCACCAGATCTGATTTTCTACAACCTCTCTCACTCTCTCTCGTTTAAACCCGATCCTCACCCACTCTCGTTTAGTGTCAGGTGCTTGAAGAATGAACGAAAAAGAACATAAATTATATGCCTGAAGAATGAAACCGAAATAAAAAATGAGAAAAAATGGATGAACGAATTTCAATTTCGAAAACGAGGACGATAATGGGTTTGATTCCAAAAGGAGAAAGGAAAAGAAGAATGAGAATGAAGACAAGGATTTAAGAAATTAGGGTTCATGATCCCTCAATCAGATTCCTTTCCCAGTTATTATTTAATTTATTTTCTATTTTTTAATTATTAATCAAGTAGTTTTTATTATGTATCTGGTTAAATTTTGTTATTAATGACTTCGAAAATGAATAAGTCAACATTCATGCCCCATCATTGTCATGTCATCAATGAGAGTGATAAATCACTTAAATTTATGGGAGACTAATAAAAATCCACAAAATGTATAACAGGGGGACTAAAATAACGACTTTAAAATGGGGGGACTAAAATTTGTTTAAGTGAATGAGTCTTGGTAACAAGTAAAATTTGTTTAAGTGAATGAGTCTTGGTAACAAGTACCCTAAGGACAGTCTTTAAGATTTCCCAATTAAGTAATTATTCTTTGAAAATACACTTTAATTTCTTATGCATTTAATACACAATTTCCCATAAAAATTTACTATTTAAAGTCTTAAAGAGTGGCTTTCGGGCACTCGTTAGCGTTTCCTAAGTTGAAATATGGAGACCAAAATTGAATTTAAACTTTATAATTTTAATTTAAAGACAAAATTTAAAATGAAGGTAAAAAGGTCAAGGTCATTTAAGCACTCAATACACCTTAGAAGTTATACTTTTCTTATACTCCATCCGTCTCACAATGATAGTTATTTAATGTTTGTACACGATTATTAAGGAAATGATTAATTGTGTTGATTTTAATGATAAAATTAGTATCATTTACTAAAATACATTTATTAGTTGTAGTTAGTGGAGTAATTAAGTTGGATAAAATTCAATAAATAAAGATATAATAGTGGAAAAATAATAATAAATGTTACATTAATATTCTAAAGTTACAATTACTTTGAGATAAAGAAAAAATGCTAAAGAAACGATTAGTATAAGACGTAGGTGTAAATAAGATGAGAAAAAAATCTCCAAAAATTCGTTTAATAAAGACCATAGAGAGTATTTGCCATGCTTAATAGTTAATACCAACGGTTATTATTACCCCACTAATATAGCCTTATTTAACGACGAATGTATATCATCGACCCCTAAGCATCTCTACCTATTATTTATTGAATTGCAATTTAGACTACATCTTTTTCTTTCCGTAAATGTTAAGGGGGACTGCATCTTTTTCTTTCCGTAAATGTTAGCGGGTGCTCTTAGAGTCCTCTTTCTTTAGGAGTTTAAAATAGTACTTCTTTGGTTCCTTATTAGATGACTTAGTTGATTTTGACATACATACCAATGCATATATTTTTATCTTTAATAATATATTTAAAAAAATTATGAAAATTTAATATTTTGAAAATATTCATAGAGACGAATCCAACAACATCTTATATGACATTATTTATCTTTATATATTAATATAAAAATACGGTCAAAATATGTTAAGTTAAAAGTGTATATTGTCAAACATGTCATCTAACAAGGGACGGAGAGAGTAAAATTTTATAAAAATGTGTATATTCAATGCGTTAAAAATTGAAATGAGTACATTTCATTTTTTTTTTGTTGCATTGAATACTTAAAGAGTGTCCTATTAAAAACAAGACCCTTTTCTTTTCTTTTTCTGAAAACAACATAAATATGTTTCCACAACCCTATTGATAATCTCAGTTTTCACGTCAGATTCCAGGTGATCATAGGCAGTGCTCGTGCAAGCTTAGTGCCTTGTAATTTGAATAATTCCTTTCAAAAATTAATCATAAAAGTAGGGTTTTTATCATTTACAATGGATATTGGAATGCCAAGTTGTTGACCACCTCTCGAGCAAAAAGTCAACCAGATACCTAGTTGTATAAGAATTGTTTTGGAGATAAAATGAGCATACTTGCTCAATTTGTTTACTACTACTAGTCTACTACCCATATGGTGTCAAATCCCTTTGATTTAAGCAATCTAGTAATTTCAAATCCATACTAATTTTCTCCCAAATGGCATTATGAGTAGGCAAAGGTTGTAACAAACTTGGCAGTGATGCAGCCATAATTTGCCACGAACTTGGTAACTATATCCTTCATTCCTCACCAATACAGTGATTGCGCCAGCCTTCTATAATCTATACGTTCTTTGTATCCCAGAAGGGCTGTAGTATAGAATGATCATGATGTAGCAGGTTAGGAATCCAAACCGAATTAGATGCAAGCACCAACTTTCCTTGTAGTGTAACCTGTCTTGCTATAGTGTATAATGAGGGGTGTGAGATTGTCTTTTATCAACTCTGATGTGATCCTTTGCAACTAAAAATCAACTTGCACATCTACCGCCAGAGCAGTATGGTCCAACCAAGATCCATTTGTTCAAAAAAATTATCATCTCTCCTTGGCAAGGCATTAATACTAGAGCATTCACAATGGTATTAAACTAAAAAAGTCATTGAATGTGTCTCACATATACATATAATTTATTTATAATTTTTTAATAAAAATTAATACTAGTTACTGATTCCAATGCTAATAAACTAAAAGAGTCTATAAATACGTTCACTAATATGCACTTTAATATGTGCGTTTAAAAAATAAATAAAAAAAATTGAGATGGCGAGACCAACTTTTATCTACTTTATTTCTTATGTTAATCGTGAGACATGTTAGTTATTGAAGAGAGATAAATCATATAGTAAACTAAAAAGAGTCTCACATATACACATCAGTATTTATAATTTTTTAATAAAAGTACATGTCAAGGAATTAATGACTCAAATGATACTGAACAAAAAAGAGTCTCTAACTAGGTCCACTAATATGCACTTTAATGTGTTAATTTTGAAAATAAATAAAATGAAATTGAAAAGAGAAAGAATCACATAAATATTTTTTTGAACAAGCAAAGAATCGCATAAATATGATAGTGAGATCAACTTTTATCTATTTCTTACTCCCTCCGTCTCTATATCTAAGCACTCATTTTACTTTATTTTTGTCCCTAAATGTGAACCCCTTTTCAAATTACTAGATGCATTTACTTTTTTTTTCTTCCTAAACATACCCCTAATTAATACTACTAATTTGTCTTGAAATATGAAAAGTCAAATTTAATACACATACAAACAAATGACAATTTGATAATATTAACACATAAAACAAACATATTAATTACACTGACAACTTTTCTTAAGAAATGTAAAAAATGCAAAGGGGACTTACATACAAGGATGAGGGAGTATTAATTTTGATGGTGCAACCAATTAGTTATTGAGGAGAGAGAATCATTACATAGTTGTGTTGCGTACCAATTTTTTTCTTCATCCATTCGGGGTCATTAGAGCATCCACATCCATCTCACTCAATTGGATGGGTATAAAATGGACATCACCCAATATATTATATTACTTCACATTTTTCAATTATTTAAACCACTTAACTATATTTTTCCAAATATTCATACTACTGAGCAAAATTTTTATAATGGGTCCCATTAATCTCACAATATATTACAAATGTACTATATCTTACATTAATTTAAAACAATCTTTGAACAAATATAAACCTATTAATTAAAAAAAAACTCAAAAGTAAAAAAAGGCTGACAATTACTTACAGGTAAATGAATGAGACTATTATTGGAAAAAGATAAATTATTGTTTCATAAGTAATAATAATTATTGATTGTCTTGTTTTATGTAAAATATCAAAGAGTGACAATTAAAAAGGAATAGAGGTAATATCTTAATATGTGATGGGCACATGTTAACATTTATCTACTTTAAATTAAAAAAATAAACTTGTAATTTGTTACTCCCTCTGTCCTGCAATAGATGACTCGTTTGAAAATATGCAATTTTGACCTAACTTACTTTGACCATACAAAGAAAAATAATATCATATAAGATGTCGTTAGATTCGTCTCGATGAGTAATTTCAAAATATCAAATTTTCATAATTTTTTCTAATATATTATTCAAAATATTTAAGCTCGAAATTATGCATTGATATTTGTAATTGAGTCAACTGTGTCATGTATTAAGGGACGGAAGGAGTATTTTTCTACTCATAAATAGCGTGAGAATAAGATAAGCCCGACAAGACTTTGCAACCTTAAGCCAAATCAAATACTCCCTCCGTCCTGCTATAGATGACCCGATTAAAAATATGCAATTTTGACCTAACTTACTTTGACCATATTTTTCTACTAATATACAAAGATAAATAATATCATATAAGATGTCGTTAGATTCGTCTCGATGAGTATTTTCAAAATAAAAAATTTTCATAATTTTTTCTAATATATTATTCAAGATATTTAAGCTCAAAATCACGCATTGGTATGCGTAATAGGGTCAACTGTGTTATGTATTATGGGACGGAGGGAGTAAAAGAATTCTAAGTATAATGTTATTTTTAGGCTGAGTTTGAAATTTTTGAAACCTTTAAGCTTATGTCAATGTTTATTTTATATTAAAGTATTTAAATAAGTAATCTTACATATGGGTAAATAGATACACGAGTTTAATCTCATATTTGCCAACGTTGTAGATATGGAGATATGAGTTTAATCTCACGTGTCTATTTACACATATGTAAGATTACTTATTATATTCAAGTTTTTGGAATATCAATGTTTTTATATCTGCAACGTTGACGACGCCAAAGTCATTATTTAGATCTGCACGTGCTTAAAACTAATGTTTCAACCTGAATCAAATAAACATCGCTGGACTCAGACGAGAAATCAAAAGCTCATTACACAAAGACGAAAAACCAAAACAGATTTGTTTAGAGACGTCGAAATCATAAAAACAAACGAAAAAGACAGAAAATGTATGAAAAACAATTGTTTATCTAAAAAAGAAGAAGAAGGAAACACGTTTAAAAAGGTGATTTTAGGTTAAAATTGACCTTAAATCATCTTCTTTCAGTAGATTAAGAAGAAGAAAAATGACGACTACTAATGTTTGGGAAGAAAAAAGAGAGAAAGAGTTTTTTTTGGTTACAAAATGAGAAAAAGTTAAAGAAACTTAATTAACTCATAAAAACAAATAGAATAATTAGCTAAATAAAGTATTACCATTCTCTATATAAAAATTGTTAACCTTCTAACACAAGTTTTAGTTTTAAAAATGAAAACAATACAATATTATATTTTGTAAAAAAAATGAAAAACAATATGTTGATTTAATTGAAAAATTTTAAAAAATAATTTTTTTTAAGAATAAAAAATAGAATATATTAACAACGGTAGTGGTTCCTTTTTAGCATAAGATGTACTAAAAAGACCATCCAAAATACAAACAATGAGTCTTAAAAAATAAAATAAGTTTGTGTTTTGATTTACTTTTGAGATAGTTATATGTGATTGTGAAGACTTAATACATGTTTGATAATATATATTGTTTTTTTTTTGTTACAGATATTATATTATGTTTAATATACTATGATTCTCTTAAATTTATCGTGAAGTCAACGTACATTTAAAAATTGATATAATCATAATTTAAAATTGATTTTTTCTTGCGAATCAATCTTATGATAAAAGTAGAATTTATTTTAGCTTGTGATTTCAAAAATAAAAAAGCTTCTAAAAAATGTAAATTATTTGCCTATAAACTTCCTTTTAAATAAAAGCAATTTTTTTTTGTCTTAGATGAAGCGGTAAGTCACTGAAATTAAACCCATACACAATTATGAGGTTCTAAATTCGGAACCAGGTCACAACGTCGGACCTTGTAATTCCGGCATTTACTAGTCGAACTAGAACTTATAGACTAATTAAAATCAATTCTATAAATCAATTATCAGTAGTAATAAGAAAAAACCGCGGTCAAAGATAAAAAAATAAAATAAAAGGCAATGAGTTACTTTATTCTATTGTGTTCTACTTCTATGCAATTTTCTTGTAGAGAAAGAAGGAATCTGCGCAACGCAACCACTACAATGCCACACAATTCACAGTTCAATTAGATCATTTTCGGTGCCGATCGGGTCGACCCGACCGTTATTTCAATCTCTGGCGAGTTCTATCACAGATCGGAAATGCAAATGTCAAGAACAAAATGCGGTGGTTGTTCACAGCGAATCACCCAACTCCACCAACTCTTCCTCCGCCAACCTTTCACTTCCGCACCCCCTCCTCCACTTCACCACTCTTCAAAATTACTACCCACACCGCACCCTAAATCCCTCCTCTCTTCCTTCCTCCATTCACCCCCAATTTTCCACCCTCCCAGTCGTATCGGTGTTTTCAGATTCTTCTCTTCTAAGCCACCACTGAACCTCGGTTTCAAGGCCAAGAAGGTTCTGGAGAAACCTACTGCGGCGGTGACCTCTGCTTTCACGCGGTACCGTGAGGCCATGGTTTTGCAACTTGAGGCTTTCTTCAAAAGGAATAACCTTTTTCTGTTTGGTGCTGCTGGGGTTGTTCTTTGTGCTATTCTTTGGAGGATTATGTTTGGTATTGCTAATACTTTTGTTGTTCTTTCTGAAGGCATGGCTAAGTATGGCTTCTTATCCCTTTCTGCTGCTATTGTTGCTTTTACTGTAAGTTCCTTTCCTTCCTTTCCAATTTGGATAATTGGATGCAAAATTTTATGTGCATTAGCCTGTACACTAGTTCTAATTATTGATTATGATCCTGTTTGGATAAACAGCTCAATAATAATGCTATATACTAGTTTTGATTATAGATTATGACCCTGTTTGGATAAGCAACTTAACAATGCTATATACTAGTTCTGATCATAGGTTACGACACTATTTGGATAAACAACTTAGTTTAGCACTCATATATTTCTATAACAAAAGATAAAATAAAGTTAAATTGTTTTTATATAAGCTGTTTTTCATAAGCTATCTCAGAGAGCTTGTGGAAATAAGCTGAAAACAGCTTATGGATGTGTCATGGGCTGTTTTTGTAAGCTCTTCCAAACAGTCTCACAAGTGTTTATGCCAGTAGATTAGTTCAAATATGACAATCCAAACCATCTCTTTGACATTTTATGCGAATCATGATTCTGTTGGGATAAACAGCTTAATAAGGCTATACACTAGTTCTTATTATATATTATGACCCTGTTTGGATAAACAACTTAATTATGCCCTTGTACATAATGTATAAGCTATTTCTATAACAAAAGATAAAATAAAGTTAAATTCTTTTCATATAAGCTGTTTTCATCATCTATCCTAGAGTTTACATATATGAGCAGAGATCAGCTCATGGGCATGTATGAGCCGTTTTCATAAGCTCTTTTAAATTGTCTCACAAGTGCTTATGCTAGTAGATTAGTTCAAATAAGACAATCCAAACCGGCTGTATGACTATTTATGTGAACTGTGATAATATCTAGCTCAATAATGTTTTTTTAGATTGGGATGGAAATTTTGAATTTTTCTTTCGAGTTCTATGCAGATTGCTGTTGTTAGTGAATTCTGCATTGTTGTCTAATTATTTTATTTTTATCATCTTTTAAGGGTTTGTATATCCGCTCAAGGCACACGATCAACCCTGATAAAGTTTATAGAATGGCCATGACAAGACTTAACACATCTGCTCAGATTCTTGAAGTTATGGGTGCCCCCCTTACAGGAACTGATTTAAGAGCCTATGTGATGTCTGGGGGTGGCCTTACGTTAAAGAAAATCAAGCCAAGTCTTAGGAGCAAACGTTGTTTTCTCATTTTCCCCATAAAAGGTTCTGAGAGAAAGGGTCTAGTCAATGTTGAAGTCAAGAAAAAACAGGGCAAGGTAAATCAAGTCCCCTCTTGTTTATATAAATAATCGCCTGATAGAATTTATTTGTCTTAAACTGAAATTTGTAGTATCTTATATTCTGCTTCAGCGCCATCTTTCCATTCTGCGTCAAATTCTACTAATATTGTAAACTGAAGTACATCTTGTTTTATCCATGTCATGATATTTGTTAGCTAGCCCAAAGTTTGGTTTGTTGGAAGCATTCATATCTGGTGAATGGTTTTTCCTACTTCATCCGTATGATACGCCTTTCCAGAATTATGTCCTCCTAATTCTTAAAACAACAACATCAGATTGTGTTTAGTCTAGGAATAGTTGCGGGTAATAAACTTCATAACCCTAGGTATAGTAAGCATTCAAACGGGAATAGTGGTGAATAATAAACCTACTAACTCAAGATATATGTATGTAAGTATCCAAATGGTAACATACCTAATATCATGATCTGACAATGATGTGATGCTTGCACAAGTTACCTTTGGACTGGAAACATGGACACAGAATGCCCAAGCCTACAAGGTCTTGTGCTGAAGTTCACATTTTTATTTTAGATACCGGGGGGGAGCAAACTCTTCACCATATGTTCATTGAGGCTTTTGGTACCATGTTACAATCCAACTATTGTTGGTTGGGAGCACAATGATTTATATCTTATAATTTTGTTTAACAACATTTCCCTGACATATACAACGAGGCAATGTTATAAATCTCGGACCGCACCGGACAATGACTTGGTAAGGGTACTATGTCAACGGATCATTGGTCAAACTAGTGAGTCACATGAACCCCATTTATTCATACAATAAAGTTCCTCGCTTGAAAAAAAAATCATAAAATTTAACACCATGCTTTAAAAATTCACACTGTGCTTCAGTAGATGTTCATAATTTATTTTAACTTCATTGTTCTAATATAGAACATTACTTGTAATTATTATTAATTAAGAGAATATTAAACCACTTAACAAAATTAATAATTATTAGTAAATTTTGTAATTTCATTGGAATAATTTATAATTTTGTTTGCAATTGTATAAAGACATTGCAAACTCGTACAAATATTAAAGAAACAAAATTTTAAACTAGTCTTGTCACAAAAAAATTGACCGAGTCAAACCAGTTTTCACCGATTCACAAGCATTTTCGACCCGTACAGTGACTCAGATCAGTTATGTAACTGGTTTTCCGGTCGGTCCAGGCTGATATTAATAATATTGCTGAGGGATTGAACTACTTGGATTTGTTGATTCTATTTAAATTACTCATTCATTTTCCTTGTTTGTTAAGGAATATCATTGTCCAATAAATTGAGGTAGAGGAAGATTAAAGATAACTGCTGGTAACATTATTATGTGAAATTTAGAGTTAAATGGTATATTGTTTGGATAAACTAATGAAAGTGAGTAGAAGTAGTTAGGGTAGTTGGTTAATTAGAGGGAAGTCATGTATGGAGAAAGAAGGATAGCAAATATAATTCTGTACATTTGATATTGTGAATGAAAGGAGAACCCTTTGAAAAGACTGTTATTCTTCCTTTTTTTTTAGTTTATCAATAATACACTTCCTATTCTTTTATTGTTTATGTTTTTCCTCCATCTCAATTCTCTTGTGTTCCTAGATATGACGTTGAACTGATTTTGAGAAGGGAATTCTTTGGTTGTTTTATCTAACTAGCTGATCCCACCTTTTGGGTCGTGTTTGTAGGAATAGGCTTTGGTGGTAATTATTATTAAGGAGGATTCATTTGTTAGGCCTCTCATTAAGGAACAATTATGTGTGCAGTTTTTATTATATGCGACAGTTCTGTGTTTTATGAATTGCAATAAGTAGGAAGTTATAGAAAAGGGAGGGAAGTTGGTTAATTTGGAATAATGATAGGGAAGGAGAGATCCGAGACTCTGGAATTCTTGGAGGGACATGCACTTACCGATTCTTGTCATTCTAAGCTTTCCATATTGTACTGGTGTGGATTATTGACATAAATAAATTTAGTCTTCTGCTGTTTCAATATTGTGGTAGGATTCTTACTTATAATTCTGTTTCCATAGATACCAGTTCTAACATCCTTATCCTCCAAATTCCGTGTATTTGCCTCCTCCTCTCTTCCTCTGTGTGTGTGATATAAGTTAGAACATAGGAAAGAAATATATAATGCAAGAATAATTATTGTGTCAAATATTAGCAAAAATGATTCCCTAGAAGAAAAAGAAATGTACAATGCAGAGGGGAAATTCATGCTTCAAGGTTTGCTTACTTGGCTTTTGCTGTTATCTTCATATGCAGTATGATATGAAGCTGCTAGCCGTTGATGTTCCCATGGCTTCTGGCCCAGACCAGCGTTTGTATCTGATTGGAAATGAAAAAGAGTACACGGTTGGTGGGGGACTGATATCTGATCTAAGAGACCCTGTGGTGAAAGCAATGGCAGCAACCAAAGAATTTGATGATCTTGATGAGATTGAGGATGAGGAGGATGCCGAAAGAGAGCGTCAGGAGGTTGAACGAAAGCATCGAGAAGAAGTTGAGAAGGTTGAAAATAGTGGTACCAAGCAATGATCATTGATGATGTTTCTCTTCCTGTTTCTTCTCTTGTTAACTACAGGCTTTTTTTTTTAGAACACATTAATTTTGTACCGATTTGAGTTTTTGCCAAGGCTTACATACCTTGTTGTAACACAAGTTTCTGAGTTTATCTGAACCAAAACTGATAAAATAAAGTTGACAGACATCGACATACATCGGAATGGACTCAGTGTTTGTTGGTTTTGATGTTGTCTTGTCCTGAGTGTATAATCCTTGTCTATGATGTGGTTAAGTAGCAAGAAATAATAATCATGGGCGAATGCCCAATGTCAAGGACTGATTGGATAAAGTCTTGTTTTTTTGGGTCAAAAACTTATTTTTTCTGTCGCATATATAAAATGAAAATTGTCAGCTAACTTGGTTTAATCATCTCACTTGCACACGTGTCTCATACTGAAATCAAATTTTTGAGAGGCCATCCTTTTTCATGGAATATAGGCAAGAGGAAAACAACTCTATGTAACATATAATCACTAAGTGCCTGTTTGGTATGGTGGTGGGAGCATAAATATCACTTCCCAATGCCAACCTACCGTGATTTTTGGGAAGCTTAAAATTGTAGCTTTTGCCAAAACGTGGGTACAGGCCTGATCCACCGCTGTAACAAACAGAGGCTAACAATGTGAAACTAATGTTCTATTTACAAAATCCAAATCGAGACAGTGTTAATGATGGTTAATGTAGACATGATGAAATATATGTGACAGCCTACCTATATTATATGTCCAATAGCGATGACATAGTGAGGAAGGGAGAAAGGATTTCAAGTGGTTCTGTAACAGCCAACTACCTTCTTCGTGCTTATATGAATAACTCATTATAAGGCTGGCCCCATTATGGTTTAGTTTCTCTGACAAACCTAGCCAATATGTGCCAATTTTAAGTGTTCAGATTCTATTCAACACACCTGTTCATGACCTTGTCTTCTTATTTATTCCTCTCTAGTCAAACCATAATAACTAAATCAATCGGAAGTATCCAAGTTTAAATTTTAACGGAACAATTCATGATTAGACTTTATTTACCTCGATTGAACTCGGGATTATTGGGATTCATTTCTTCTAAAAACCAGAGGGTTAAGACAAAAAATCACCGGCTAACAGTTAGGAAGATGACAACTAAGTAGGCTTCAAAATATTTAACCAATGGACTATGTGATATGTGTTGAATATGTTGATATATGATAGTGATAGCTAGTCAACATAAATAGGTCTGCCTTGACATTTTAGCTAAACTAGTCTTTCATAAATAACAGACTATATATGGTCTACAAGATATGAATACAAGTCGGTGTGTACAATGTGATTACAATGTTGCGTTGGCCTCTTGGTTTTAATCCTCATGGGGGGACCATTGTGATGAATTTTGATGTAACATATGAAATCAACACACAATTATTGTCCTCTTTTTGAATCTGTAATTGTAATTACTCACTCTTTCATGAAAGTTTCCGGCTCCATCATAACCACTAGGACAGTTTTTCATGTAAGTTCTGACAGACCTATATATGACTCACTCACCAAACAGTTATAGTTTTACTATAAAAGAGTTAAAGCTTCAGTCTTGTTGAGTGCAATAATCTTGGGGTGACAATGGGTTGGTTTGGTTGGTCCCTCATTGACATGTCATCAAATTAATCCTCATTCATGCGCCTGTACTCTTGGTACTTCTTTTCCTACTATTAGATTAGATCCATGCACTGTTCTTTCCTTTTATGCCTGACTATTTTCAATAGCATGAGAGATGGACATTTATGCAGTGGTACCAGCTAGTTAGATAAAATACTTTGATGTTAAACTCCCTCTTTATTATTGCTGTCATTATAGTTAAAAATGATTCTTTTTTCTGAGTGAATTATTTAGCCACCAACTCCAACGGTTCAGTTATAGAAACCTGCCTTACTCTTATTGATATTGTTTTTCAAGTCATACAAGTGTTCAATGCACTAAAGTTAAGTCCTAATGTCCTATGACACTTTATACGTGAAGATGGTAGATAATTGTGCTTTTTGAAACTTGCTTTATTCTTCACCACAATGATATCTCCTTGCTCTTTTTTGTGATGTGATGCTTCACTCTATGATGTGTTCTTGGTATTCCAAAGGTGAATTTCTTACCAAGGTAAATATCTCACTGCCATCAAATTTTCAATTTGATTACTACCAGTCCCTAACTTGAACATTTACCTCTTTTGTTCACAGCTCTAAGTCACTATAGTTAGTCTTGGATCCTGATCCCTATGAAGTTTTTATCTCTGTGTGCGCGCATTTATATGTCGTGGCCTTGTAACTTTAAATGAATTATCTTATTTGGATGATAGATAAATCTTTTTTTGTTGCTTGCTTTCAATGGAATAAATAACCAACAAGTTGTCTTTGATGAAATGCTGGTTATATGATTGCTTTGAGTTGTTTAATGCAGTATCCCTTTAATAACTATCCTTTGTTTAATTATGTGTCTAATAAATTTGGTTCATCAAATAATCTTGAGTACTTCAAGATGACTTTTTCTGCAGTATTCACTGACCAGATATGTATGGTGGCAAAAATGAGAAATCAACACCAATGATTTATGTTGCTGATCTTTTTAAAATTAGGAGAATACAGTCCACTTTTGTTAAAGAATGCTTTTTCTTTATAAAGTACAAAGGAGAATCAAACTTTAGCTTTTTCTTTTTTAGTTCTGTTTTTCCTTGGATTCTCAATTATCACACCACTTTTTTTTTTTTTCCTTCTCCCTTCTTGGCTGTTGCTGAAACATATAAGCACCAATTTGTGAGATGATTTCTTTATTAACAATGAAAATTGAAAAGTGCACTTTAGTCCCCCATAATTTAAAGTTAACACTTAACAGCTAGACCTTTGGCTTTTTTCTTTATCTTTTTAAATGGAAGAGTCAGCATAACACTTCAAGCATTGAAATAATGAAAATGCCTAAACTTATGCATCTGAATTAAGGAACTCCCTTTCCTTACTTCAAAATCTGCTCAACGGTAAGCATGAATCAGACAGACTGTCTATTTTATTTTCTTTTTTGTTTCTCAACAAAGCTGCAATAAGTGATGTCATCTACATGAACAGCAACATTTTTTACTAAATTCAAATTTTCAGAGAAAAAGTTGGTTTACATTGTCTAGTATTAATTCTGTAAGATTTCTAAATTCATGGTCTATTGTTTGTTCCTATCCCTTTCATCCTCAAACTTACAAAACCATCGCTTTCTGTTTAAAATTTTGTTACACTTTAAAAATTGAAAAATATCACTGATCATAGTCTAGGACTCTAGGTCAGATTCATGCAATCATGCTTGGATCAAGTGGTTCTATACTTATCTGAAGAAAAACTAGTTAACATAAATTTTGTACATGTTAATGTTATACTTTCCTAGCTGCATGAATAATTGACAACTTGTTGTATCTTTCAAAACTAAACCAGGAAAGGATGAAGAACAGTTAAGCTTATAACTTGGAACAATCACTAGCCTTGATTTCTTACCAAACAAGACATGAAGTTGCAATTCTCTAATGTTTCTCTGGTTTTATTAATCTCCACACTGTCTCTCTTTGGCTTGATTATATCTGCTGCTGACTTGAACTCCGACCGACAAGCTCTATTGGAGTTTGCTTCTGCTGTTCCACATGCTCCAAGGCTCAACTGGAATGAATCTTCTTCAATCTGTACCTCATGGGTTGGTGTGACTTGCAACTCAAACCATACTCGTGTCGTAGGCATCCATCTTCCAGGCATTGGATTAACCGGTTCAATCCCGGAGAACACCATAGGAAAATTAGATGCTCTAAGAGTTCTTAGCCTTCATTCCAATGGTCTTGCAGGGAGTCTTCCTTCTAACATCCTTTCCATTCCTTCACTCCAATTTGTACACCTGCAGAAAAATAACTTCTCAGGTCTAATTCCTTCTTCTGTCTCTCCTAAACTAGTTGCATTGGATATTTCCTTTAACTCCTTCTCTGGAAGCATACCATCTGCATTTCAGAACCTTAGAAGACTCACTTGGTTTTATCTCCAAAACAATTCTATATCTGGACCTATCCCTGATTTCAACCTTCCAAGTCTCAAATACTTGAATTTGAGCAATAATAAATTGAATGGATCAATTCCAAATTCTATCAAAACATTCCCTTCAACTGCTTTTCTTGGAAACTCTTTCTTATGTGGTCCACCTCTTCTCAATAATTGCTCTTCAATCTCCCCTTCTCCATCTCCTTCCCCTGCATCCACACAAATCCAAAAAGCTACTGTCGCTCATAAAAAAAGCTTTAGCATAGCTGCTATACTTGCTTTAGTCATTGGAGGAATTGCATTCCTCTCTCTAATCGTTTTAGTGTTCTTTGTATGCTTTTTGAAGAAGAAAAACAATAAAAGAAGTGGCATACTGAAAGGAAAATCTTCATCTTGTGCTGGAAAAGCTGAAGTTTCAAAGAGTTTTGGGAGTGGAGTGCAAGCTGCTGAAAAGAACAAGTTGTTTTTCTTTGAAGGTTCCTCTTATACCTTTGACCTCGAAGATTTACTAAAGGCCTCAGCTGAAGTTCTTGGAAAAGGGAGCTATGGTACAGCCTACAAGGCTGTTTTGGAGGAGGGAGTGACAATGGTAGTTAAAAGGTTGAAGGAAGTTATGGTAGGAAAGAAGGAGTTTGAACAACAGTTGGATATTGTTGGGAGAATTGGACGCCATCCGAATGTTATGCCACTTCGAGCTTATTACTACTCCAAAGATGAGAAACTTTTGGTTTACAGTTACATGCCAGAAGGAAGCCTGTTTTTCTTGTTGCATGGTATGTTTTTCTAACTTCTAAGCTAGATCACTCTCTTTTCTATTTTGTGTTGACACATGCATGCATTCAACAATGTCATCTGTAATTTATGCTATAATAAGCCTATTTGTATTGGTTTATTTGAACTTATCTACTGGTATAAATATTTGTGAGACTGTTTAAGAGAGCTTATGACGAGTCCGTAAGTTGTTTCAAGCTTATTTTCATAAGCTCTCCCAGATAGCTTATGAAAACAGCTTAGAGCTTATATGAAAACAATTTGACTTTATTTTATTTTTTGTAATAGAAATATTTTATATATAAGCACTTATGCTATGCACACTTTATTTAGTAGTTTATCCAAACTTGACCAAAATTATCTTTGCCTAATTGTACTGTAATATCGCTCCAAACAATAGGAAACAAGGGTGCAGGAAGAACACCATTTGATTGGAATTCAAGAGTGAAGGTTGCACTTGGAGCAGCTAAAGGAATTGCTTTCATTCACACCGAAGGAGGTTCAAAATTTACACATGGAAACATCAAGTCAACCAATGTACTAATAACAGAAGAATTCGATAGCTGCATTTCTGATGTTGGATTACCACCTCTGATGAATGCACCAGCAACCATGTCAAGAACCAACGGATATAGAGCTCCAGAAGTAACCGATTCCAAGAAGATCACACAGAAGTCCGATGTATACAGCTTCGGTGTGCTGCTACTTGAAATGCTAACAGGAAAGGTTCCAATGAGATATCCTGGTTATGAGGATGTTGTTGATCTTCCAAGATGGGTTAGATCTGTTGTGAGAGAGGAATGGACCGCTGAAGTATTTGATGAAGAACTTCTTAGAGGACAATATGTTGAAGAGGAAATGGTGCAGATGCTTCAGATTGCACTTGCATGTGTGGCTAAGACACCAGATATGAGGCCTAGAATGGATGAAGCTGTTAGAATGATTGAGGAAATTAAACATCCTGAGTTTAAGAACAGAACATCCTCTGAATCTGAATATTCTAATGTGCCAACACCATAAGTTAACTCACTGTTTTGCCTCTGTCAACAGATATCTTCAAACAATAAGCACATTTCTTTGTAATATAGTACTAATCTATGTATTCATGTTGGATGTAAAAGTTTTCTTGTATCATTCTATTTGTTACCTTTTGAAGCTTTTGGCTAATTGCTGTTTAGTCAATGGAAATAATTCAAGTTTCATCATGCATTGCAGACCACAGAATCCTGATGACTGACATTTTTCCCCCCTTCAATCTCTGGAAATGAGTAATATCTGGAGCTTGAATACCACTTGAGAAAGAATGAACAAATCTAAAGTCACAACTTCAATATAGTACTCTCTCGCGTTTCGAATAAAATATGATTTTGATTCAAAATATAAGTAAGTTTTGTATATTTTCACTATATTGAATATAAATAGACATCATTTACAAAATTCATACTAGTATTAGTTAATTTAGATTTTTTCATCAACGCTTTTATTCTCTTAGAACAAATACTCATGCCGGTTTTGATAGAATCAGCTCCATCGAAGTTGAGCAGCCTGCATAATACTATGTATGTACTTTTAATTTTTCTGCATTTTTTCCATGAAAAAAAATGCCCTAACATGCTGCGTAGTGCATAGGTTGGTTTTTGTCTGCACAAAAATACAAAAAAATTGCTTAAATTTTGCCTAGAACCAGACCTTAGCACAATTTTGAGCATCAGAATTAAGGTTGGATAAAAAAAATGCATATAGATGTACACATGATTTTGGATGCACAGGTAAGGAGAAAATGTGAATTTTGTGTCGTCCGAAAGTACACTTACTAACAATATATTGTTCCAAAGTACACTTAGATAATATTTGTGGTTTTTTAGAAATGTAAGGGTGAAACAAGAACTCTAGACATAATGCATGAAGCCCATCTATTTCTACAACTTGAAACTTAACAAGATGTCCATGATAGCAGAAAGATGCGTAAACACTTTCCATCCCCTTATATGATCAAATCTGCCAAAATACACCATTGGATTCCAGTAGTTTATTTTCTGTCAAAATGCATTACCGGAAGTACGGTTCCGATAAGTCCTGTTTTTTGGAGGCTGATTGAAAATGTAGAGGTTTTTTTTACCTTTTTAAAAATAAAATGGTAACTACACTCAAAATATAGAAATTGTACAAAACACTCAATATAGATCGTTGTATAGCTATTCCTAGCTGAATATCTCATTTTGCCTCAGCATTAGTTACTAATTTGGTTACACATGCTTCTGATCATACGCATGTTCTTCTTCGACTTAGCGCTACAAAGGGAGAAGAAAACATTTTTCAAAGCCAATAATACATCCTGTCTTGGATATTATGGAATTTGTGGTTTAAAGATGGATATGTCTAAAGCCTATGATAGAATTTAGCCTTTCCTCAAAGTTGTCTTGGATATTATAGAATTTTCGCAACAGTGGGTTAAATTTATCATGAAATGTGTCTCGTCTATGTCATTTTTTGTGCTACTTAATGGAGGTTCTTGTCAAGTCTTCACCCGAAAAAGAGGACTGCCATAGGGTAATTCATTATCCCCTTGTCTTTTAGTTGTGTGTGAGGTTTTTCAGGTCACATTTCTAAAGCAAATGCGAATAATTCTCTTCATGAAATTCATATTACAGGAGGTGCAGATGTTAGCTGTTAAATGATAATTTGTAATTTTCCATAATCCTAGGTTCCTTAATGTATCTAGAAGTCTCTCCATGTATCTGTAAGTTACAGAAAATGTCATTTAATATTCCTAGGTGCATTCACTTATTTACTAGAAC
>Ga0315914_1004256_pt1 | contig 21445 bp, 9 predicted proteins | sample MpolenodulesMG_FD_203920 | JGI IMG/M metagenome (GOLD analysis project Ga0315914, IMG submission 203920) | Medicago polymorpha root nodule microbial communities from Los Angeles, California, United States - elongated nodules | ecosystem: Host-associated > Plants > Roots > Nodule | place: USA...
CCTACACAAATGCGAAATTCGAAAAGTGAGAGTAAGGAAACAAGAGAAGACCTGGAAGATATTAAGAAAAGGCTTCGAGATTCCAGAAATCAACCGAAGAGAGCTCGCGCAGTTGAAGGAGAAAGTCCATAAGCAAAAAAAGGCGAAGAAAGGGTAAATGAAAAACGGAAGAAGAGAAGAGACAAAACCCTTTATAAACCCATCATTTAAAGTCGCCTCGAAAATCGCGCTGGACTTAACAGCGATTGGAGACACGTGTCAACAAGCGCAATGATTCGAACACGTCACTACCAACGAAAGGTCATGAAATCTAAGTCGTTTGATCATATACCAAACGACTCACCCTAGCAATCTTCAAAATAACCCAACTCGTTCAGACGCCCTCAGCACTTCGCCTTGCCCAAGACTCGTGCTTGAGGAATTATGGACCATCTACATTCCTAAAGGCACAGGTACCCTCAAGAATGGCTCCCTGATGCTCGAGCGTGTCCCTCCAAGAGACATCGCTTCATAGCAAGCATATGTAAGCACAATAAACTCATGATTAATCAACCTCATAGATTCATCAAATTTATAGCCACTTATTAGTTAAATAAATTTCGATGATATGATAATGTGATTGTGACATTAGTGCAATGGTTGAACAAAAAAAGCGTGACATGATGAGACAAAATCTAAACAAAATTGATAAGCGATTCGCCCCATATTTCAAGGACGATTCTAGATGAAACATATAATAATAATTTTTGACTGGTTCATATTAATCTCAATCTTCTCTCCTCGAAAAATGTTCTCGAATTCCATGTGTCATCTTTATATACTTTCTTCATTCCAACGTTTCTCCCTCACATCACATGTGCCACTCCCTCAAACCAATCATCATCATTCTACAGCACCTTCAAAACAACAAAGAAAAACACTTCCATTCTAATTCTAATCATATCATATTTTACAACAAAAAACAAGAACATCTTCAAATACAAACATAGGTTTTTCATCAACCGAAACAAAAAAACAAACACAAAACATTGATTCTATTCTATAGCTATATCTTCTCTTACGTTCTTGTTTCTTATCATCTTCATTCATATTAATATTTTTCTGCTGAAAATAATTAATATCCAGTTTTAGGTTTATTATATTTGCTGAAAATAATTAATATCCAGTTTTAGGTTTGCTATATTTGGCAAAAACATCAAAACTATTTTTACCATAATAACAACCTAAGACCAACATAAAAACATCTGTTGTTTTTTTCTTTTTTTTTTCTTCCTTTGTATGAATTTTTATGATTTTTTGGAAGAAGAAAATAAATATTTTGAAGAAAGAATTGTTGAGAGAATTCAAAAGGGTGACTGAATCAACAAGAAAAAATGGCTACTGAGGCGTTTATGTTAAAAGAAAGCGCCTATTTTTCATTAAGAGCATTGAAGAGTCTTTATGTGTTAATATCAGCTATGGTTATGGTACTTTTGTTACCATTTAGAGGGAGAAGAAGGGTATCACCTGTTGAAAAAGAGGAGAAGATTCAAAATCATGAGTGTTGTCATCATCACCGGAAAGGCGCGGTGGTGCGCGTTCCGGCAAAGATTGTGCCATGGAAGAGTGGTGGTGGTGTTGGTGTGGTTGCCATGAAGGTGTTGGATCATATGATGAGGAGGGAATTGGCTATAAGGAGAGTTTTGGAGGATGGTGATGAGAAATGTTTGAGGGAGTATTGGCTTTTTGGGACCAAAAGGGGTGATACAATTTTCACACAATGTTGGACTCCTCTTTCTGTTAAGATTAGGTATGTTTATTGGTTTGGATTCTTCAATAATCATAGTTTTTGTCATTATTATAATAATCAAAATAATCTTGTTTCATTCTATTGACCTTGTGTTTAAAAAATTATGATTTATGAGCTATGAAGCACAGACACTCCTTGAATTAGGCGTGTCTCCGTATCAGACACGTGTTGTATCCGACACATAATTATATTGAATTATGCGATTTTCTCAAATTATTAGCGGTGTCAACGTGTCCATATATGTGCTTCATAGTTTATGATTTGAGAAGAAAGAGAAAAGTTTTGTGACAGCTACAAAATCAGGAAAATGGAAAAATAAGGCCTTGTTTGTTTCATGGTGAATGTCCTGTTTCTTATGTGTATATTTCAGCTTTCTCCTGATAATCATAATGGTTGATCTCTTGATTGTTTTGTTGGTTTCCAGAAATTTTAATTTCTGTCCTTGTTTTTAGGTAAAATTATTTGAGAGGTCCCTTACTTAATTGAAGTCATGGTCCCTTAATTGTGGTCCAGTATAGGTGATGCTGCTGATATTGCAGTTATAGTGACATAAGCAAATCTTGACACCATATCCAAAATCGCGGTTGTGGACCGTTTTTTGAAACCTTGATACGTGGTATCTGTAAATGTCTTATGTTGATTGCACATTCTGCCTTGTTAATTTTTTATATCTTGAAAACAAATAATTTAGTTGTAGCATAAAAACAACAAACAATAGTCAATCAATTTTCCACTAGGTAGGGTTTGGCTTTGTTTTTATTGACAAAAACAAAAGCATGACATTCACAATTTTTGTCCATTGCAATCAGCATAGTATTCATGTTTTTATTAAATACCTTGAAGTTTGAATTTCAAACAACGGCCATTATAAGTACTAAATAGCGAATTGCAGAACAATAGCAATTAGTTCAAACTCTTCTATATACTAAAGTCTTTTAGCGTCGCTATTTTACAGTATTGACTGATATGTTACCTACTTTGTGCAGGGGACTTGTTATTCTTATGCATGGTCTTAATGAACACAGGTTCGTAATTTCAGACAATTTCTAGTTCTTATGTCATTCAGTTTTTTCTTTTGATTCTTAATTTCCTAAAGTCATTTTCCTTTGTTTTTAACAGTGGAAGATATAGTAATTTTGCAAAGCAGTTGAATGCTAATGGCTACAAGGTTTATGGGATGGATTGGATTGGTGAGTAAGAACCAAATTATAATTATTAAGCTTGTATTAACTCTGAAAAATGGTAGTAGCTTTTTAACTTATGCTTCATCACTTTGATACTAGTTCCTTTTGTTTCTCTATTAGGCTAAAGTGAAGATTATATGAATCTTACTAATATAACTTACATTCTGTATGATCTTGTCATTACATCACATTTACGTTGTTTGGTATTGAGGATGATTCATTGACCAATATTTGTATAGTTTCTACGGTAGACTTGTCAAATTTTCTTTTTAGTTAATTTGTTCTTTGATCAGTAGGAATCAAATTTGTTACCACCGGAGTTTCAAACAGCCACATACACTGCGCAACAATCACTTGCGCTAGAACTCGGTGGTTTTTTGTGTTTATAGTTAATTAAGGATAGAGAAGTACCAGAGAGATTGGCTAGCAATTTTCTTGGAAATTCTTCATTGTGCAAATGGATGTACCGATTTGGCTAATTTCAATTTGCAAAAGTCATGTGCTTTGTATAATTAAATACTGGATTATTTATTTATAACCCATTAAAGCATTTTCTATGAAGAACAAGCACGTACATCGGCAATAATTGGAGAAAATAGAAGTGAGTGAATGTAACTACATGTATCGGTGTAACAGCAGACATGCCTTCCATTTGAAGTGTCGGTGTTATGTTGAGCATTTTAACATCTAGGGGATCTGTCTGTCTTTGAAGTTATGTCGATTTTTAAGGGTCTGTTTGGATAGACTTACTTGAGCTACCTTATCTTCTGGCATTACATTTGAGAGAACTTATGACATGCCATCAGTTGTTTTGAGCTGACTTCCAGAAGCTCTCCAAGATAGATTATGAAAATACTTCATAGCTCATATTAAAAAAATTGACTTCACTTGATTTTTTGTTACAAAAATAACTTAGACATAAGCACTAATGTTATAAGCAGTAAATTAAGCTGTTAATTCAAACAATATGAAACTGTGAAAAAAATTTGTTTTGACGAATTTTATGTCATCCTATGTTTACATGATACTCATTTTGTTTAATAGTTTAGTGACCATCATTCTTCAACATGCATCTATATTTGGATGTTGCAGGAAGATGCGTATTTGTGCGATAACGTAACATGTGAAGCTCCTGTATATAAGTAAGCTTATCATCTGTGTGAATTGTGTCTGACTCATGTTTAAGATTATTAAATTCATGAGTCTTACACAGATAAGTGTTCTTTCACTTTCTTATCTGAACATTTTTTGGTGTTTCATTAGAGATTATAGGACTGACCTAGTTAACCTACCTAGGTGCCTCACAGATGAGGATTTCGACATGACATTGATTGTGAATAAGTTTTGGCATTGAATAAAGACAGAATACTTGGTCGTGTGTTTGGTTTTGTCGTGACAATTAATTTTGAATGACTTGATTCTGTAAAATTGATTATGGATAAGAGTGAGCTGAATGTAAAGTGTTTTATGTAGGGTTGAACAATATATTCAAGGCTAAAAATCAATTGTAGATGTGAAAGCTTCAAATTAGAATCAATTCTAGATTAAAAATCAAGTCTACTCAATAACATTGAAACATTTCGAAATCATTTCTACACCTGTGCAATCAATTTTCCTCCTTCAAAAGTAAAAACATTGATTAAGTTTTCTGCAGTCGAAGTTAAATTCTAACTTTAAAGGACGTATAAAGAGTTAGAAGGAGGAGGTCTCGGGTTCAATTCCCGGAAACTAACATAACTACTAACATTGCTAACATTTTCCTATAAAAAAAACATAATTAAGAATATGATATGACAGTTTCATGAACATTGGATGTGTTGCCTTCATAAGGATATGTGCTGTATATAAGTCTGTTTTGAAACCTTGTATGTTCTATTGTCTAATCGGATAGATTGTGTTCCATTCACTTTTGCTCAAACCTGATTTTGTTTAACTGATGTCTGCTAATCTTTTAGGTCATGGTGGCAGTGATGGTCTGCATGGATATGTCCATTCTCTTGATCATGCAGTTTCTGATTTGGTATGTCGATGAACCTCCAGATATTTTGTTGGATAATCTATAACTAAGGCCCTGTTTGGATTGACTTATTTGAGGCTATCTATTGACACAAGTGCTTGTGAGACCGTTTGATAGAGCTCACAAGAATCTCTGACACACCGACACTTATGATCGAAGACGGGTTCAGTGTTTGACACGTGTTAGTGGCCGACACCGATATAATACTGACACTCGTGATTATATTCAATTCATTTATTTTTTCATATTATTTACCAGCATCGATCTGTCAGTGTCCGTGTCATGTCCGCCTGTCCATGTCTGTCAGTGCTTCTTAGATGGAAACCGTTTGAGATATTCATAAGTTGTTTTTACCTTATTTCTATAAGCTCTTCAGGTTAGCTTATGATAATAGTTTATATCTTTTATGAAAACAGGATGACTTTATTTTATCTTCTGCTATAGAAATGACTTATAAGTAAGCACGTATCTTTACGTGATTATGCTATAGGCTTATCCAAACAGGGCCTAAAAGGGATTGTGATTTATATTTAAGTATGGACTGTATGTTGCTACTTGAGTTATCATTGTTCTGATATATATCATTGTATTTTTTTTATAAACAGAAAGTATTTATTGAGAAGGTTATAACTGAAAATCCTGGTCTTCCATGTTTCTGCTACGGACACTCAACAGGAGCAGCAATCACTCTTAAGGTATAATCTTTTTTAAACTTACCTTTAGGAGAAAAATTTGAACAACCAATTGAATTGAGTATAATGTATTCATTACTATACATATTATAGGCACTTCTTGATTCAAAGATTGAAGCTTGCATAGCTGGTGCTACATTCACATCACCTGCAGTGGGAGTGGAGACTTCTCATCCATTTTTGGTGGTAAGCATACGCTGCAGCTTGTGTCCAAATTTTCGATTTAAGTGATTATAGTACGTACATGCAGATATCAGAATATATCTAAAGTTTGATAACTGTATAATGATGGTATACAAAATGATATTTTAACGCAAATTTGACAACAATTTAGATTCCTAGCACAATTTAAATATATCATTAACTATGTTTAGCGGATAGTTTATGGATCAAAGGCGTAATTAACCACGATATTAAAGATTATTAACTAAAATATTAAGGTGTTCAAATATACATGATATTAATAAGTTGTGTTCATCTACATCGTAAAACATGATTAGACGGTTGTATAACTTTGTGAGTGCATAAATAACTGTCAAACTCGTGTGTACCACCACTATTCATCTCTATACTTTCGTCATGACAGGTACTTGCTCCAATAGCATCATTATTGCTGCCAACACTAAAATGTAATTCTGCATACAAGAAAGGGCTGCCAGTTTGTCGAGATCCGGAGGCTCTTATTGCGAAATATTCAGACCCATTAGTATGCACCGGATCACTTAGAGTACGAACTGGCTATGAGATTCTTCGAATTACAAGCTACTTGCAGCAAAATTTAAGAAAAATGAAAGTTCCATTTCTTGTTCTACACGGCACCGGTGATTGTGTGACTGATCCAACTGCCTCGTTAAAATTGTATGAAGAAGCTGCATCAAGTGACAAAAGTATCAAATTGTATGAAGGATTTTCACATGATCTACTATTTGAACCTGAAAGAGAGGATATCACTGAAGATATAATTCAATGGTTGAATTCTAGAGTGTGAAATTAGTTAAAGCAATGAGGAGGGGAATATGATGGAATTTTATACCAAAGAAAATGTTGAAGAGCCAGCATTTAGTGGTCAATTTTATGGGCTGTAATTGAGAAAAAGCACTTGAGGCAATATATAGCTGAGGCATACTTTTATTTTGCTTGAGGCTATATAATATAAACTGTTTCATTTACTTATAAACTAGCTAGCCAATATTTCTTGTTATCCACATTTGTTTCATCTTTTTGTGTTGGTGACTTGGTGGTGAAAGTGCATCGAAGATAATCTTATTTGAGGTGTGTCAGACATATAATATGAATGTCCTCTTAGTTTGTATTTTTCTTATAATCCGTATTCAATCTTTAGTTGATTCGTCATGTTGTAGAAGTCTTGTCTGTTTCTTGTATAATTCAAAGGTAACATTTTGTAATTTAAAAAAGTTGGTTTAGCTCTCATTATTTCTAGAGCCAAACCATTCTAAGTTTGCAGATCCATTGTAAGAGATGGGGATCTTACTTACACTTTGGATAAGGAAAACATTTTCAAGCCAGCAATAGATTGAGGCTCTCTAATATCATTTCTACAAGAAATATGTATTATTATATTCTCTGAGACAAAAAGGACATCAAATATTTAGACGACTCTCATTTTTTGTCGAACATTAGAGAATCCACTCTCAAAACTACTTATATTTGATACATTTTTACTAAAATTTTCAGTTATTTCACTTTACATTATTTTTACATTATTTCAATCGACAACCAAAAGCTTAATCCCACCAAGTGGATCGGCTAGAGATTCGACAAAAATTTACATTGTTTGTAAAGGTATAAACAACCCTCTCCTTCTCCTTGGGTTTGGGACCAACAACATATAGCAAGGCTACAATAATATGCAGTCAAATAAAGTCTCATCCCATTAAGTGGGTTAGCTAGAGATTCAACAAAATTTTACGTTGATTGTCGAGGAGTAACACAATCCTCTCCTTATACCCAGACTTTTGGGTCAACTAATGATAATCTGCCATCAAATAAAGAGCGACCTTCTGGAAAGTCCTTGTATATATATCTTTCACTATTTGCTCAATTGTAAAAGATAATAAAGAAGGAAAGAAGAGAATGCAATGAAACAACTAATGATAAACTGTGATAAAATCACGTCTAACAAAAGCTGTGAATTTATTTGCAAGGAAGGATATGATGTGCGAACAAAAACTTAACAAATACATAAGCAAACATCCGACTTTGTAGACAACTTTTCATTCTCATTGAAAGCCAAATCCATTATATACAACACCAATCAGTGAAAAGTATTTGGACTTCAATTGTGCCAATAAAAATTGGTCAGTAGTACTCGGTACCAAGCCAGAAGGAAAAAATTTCCCATTTCCCCCTTGGATGCATGGAGTGAGCAGAACTCAGTTTAGGACAAAATGGTACCTTGAGTCGACATAGCTCTCAACATCCCAAAGAAAAGAACCAAAAGTAACAGCTTCTAAAACAAGTCTTTTCAAACCACCAATGCTAATTTTGATGATTTCATCTTTCGAAGAGTTGATTTTTCCCTCTGGTGTTATAACAATTTCCGGTCTTCCAAACAATGCTTCTGTATGGTTCTCAATGATGCTGACGGCCTCTTTGGATCTAATCGTTGCATATCTCTGTAATGTCTCGATATCAAAGGACATCATATAGGAGCGCAACCTAGACACTGTTATCTCCTGGCCATTTGCACCCAAACCAATGCCACTCTCAAGCCAAGCAGGGACTTCGGGGTGGGACATAACTTGAGAAGGGAACTCAAGACCACCGATTTTTGTTTCGTCTTCCAAAGTTTGGCTAATAGTATTTTCTTCTGCTGCATCGGGTAGGTTTTTTATTGTCTTTTCCAGCTGGAACCGTTGGACAACACGCTTGAGAAAGTATCCATACATTACTGACGCAGCATAGACCTGTCCTACCCTTAGTTTGCTGATCTGAGCTACAGATTTTGAATCCCCTGATCGGTTGCCGAGAAGGAGAGCCAAGTGGCTTTGGATCAACTCATAGGCTTCAGGCGAGTGAAGATCCTCAAGTTTCCCATCTTCGCTTGGCCATGAATCAACTTGACCAGATGGATTTGCTGTTATGGAGGGTATTAAAGAAACATTGGCATCCATAAATTTCTGCACGACCAATGTGTACACTATTTCTTCTATAGCTTTTCTCCTCTCTTTCGCCTTTACCTCAGCAATTCTCCTGTAAAATTTTGGAACCCAGCAAAAATGGTCAGCACCCCACTTTTGATGTGGTATTTAAAATGAAGTGCATATTGCCACTGATAGAGGGACACTAATAGGTTGCTAATAGCCAAGATTTTACCTTCAAACAGGCACAAGTAAATATACTATGAAATATTTATGTAAAATGTCGCATCTAAAAATTAATGGATCAATTAAAGACCTTTAATCTGAGTTTGACTAATAAGCAAGAAACTAACTTTCTCAGATTTAAGAACATATGTGGTGATAAAGCAAAATATCAGATATCATCGTGTATAGACCAAACCTGTACAAAACTAAGTCAGTTCCTGAAGCAGAAGGTTTTTCCTTTAGTTCATAACCATCACGATCGGTTTGGAATTGCTCTAGCTGCCTTTCTACTGCAGCAGACATGAGATGTGGGTGACTAACCAAAATCTGTGAGAGAAACTGCCCTACTGGAGATTCGAGCTTTAGTGGGGCAATATTAGAACTTGATCCAGATGACCCTGTAGATGATGATGCAGCTCGAACCACAAGACCCCTTCTACTTCCAATAGAAAATCTCCTCCCATTGCCTTGCTTGGAGTTAGGTACAGAAGTGTGCAACTACCAACCACCAAAAACAATCAGCAAGCAAAAAAATAATCCCTCAAATCTCATGTATTAAAATAGAATACGTTAATTTAGTGGGAGCACAATGAACACCATGGCTGTTTGTCAAGACAATAACTCCAATCAAATATAAATGCAATATAGAACTGGTGTCAAACATCAAATGTTCACAAGAAAAACAAAAGTATCTCAAATCAGCTTTCACGCAAGATTCAAATTGAACATCAACAGTAATTTTTAAATTAAAAAAACTGAGCTGTACCACAAAACCAAAGTATTACAAAAACATGTTAAAACAAGTTATTAGATAACTTATGATTCTTGTTCTCATACCAAGCAAGCAAATTATAGATAACATAACAAGCAGCATCAGCTTCAAATCAAATTTCAAGTTCCTCTTCATCCAATACATCATCAGCAAGGCCAAATTTGGATTAGTTTCAGACTAAAAGAAACTTCTCGATTGTGAAAAGTATTGGAATCTACCAATAAAAAATCCCATACATACGTGGCTAAGTTAGATCAAAGTATGTTTGTTGATATGCAAAAGCTTATTTCAACTTGTACAAAATGTTATTAGTTAGAAGACTTGAAATCATGGTTGGATTATTTAAATTTATTTATTTTGAATGAAGACCAAATTTAGTCGCAAAAATTGTAAGACTATTATTCTGATACACCTTAAAATAAAAGCCCACATTGCCTCGGAATTGAGGCCAAGAGAAGTTTATATACAACACCCACGCTCCTCCACCCAACGAGGCATCTTTTATCAAGGACAAAACCGCACAGGACTTACACCTAAAGAGGACAATACGTCATAAGGTGGTGTAGCGTACTTTATGTTGGAATGGAACAACTACCAACTTCATCCCCTTTATTAACAATATTCCAAAAAGGTACCTAGAATTGCTAAATGTTAATCACATTCTATCCTCTTTCTTGATCTATTATCAAATTAATCTCTTGCATCATTCAAATGAATCCATACGAAGTACCAGTACTCGAATAAACAATCAATTTAATCCCTACTTCATCACTCTCTCACCAATATTTTGGTCTCTAAACTATTAAAATCAACTAAAAGGTCCTTAAAATGTACTCTCATTCATCAATTTAGTCCCTAAATCAAAATGATCCCTATCATCATTCTATCCTCTATCTTGATCTATTATCAAACTAATCCTTTACATCATTCAAATGAATTCGTACGAAGTACCAGCACTCGATAAACAATCAATTCAATCCCTAAATCATCACTCTCTCACCGATTTTTTGGTATCTAAACTATTAAAATCAACTAAAAGTCCTTATATTGTACTCTCATTCATCAATTTAGTCCTTAAACCAGTTAATTGAAGGACTCTCATATTGATAGATGCGAGTATAATTTAACATTTTTAAACGGTTTTAATAGTTTAGGGAGCAAATTGGTGAGAGAGCTATGAAGCATGAACCCAGACAAGGACATCGGACCGGACACAACACTAACACACCGGTAATGACACATCAATAACGATAAAAACTTAAGAAAATGACACAATCCAATTTAATAAGTGTCCGTCTTATGTTGGTGTTGGACACGGACCTTCAATCAAAAGTGTCGGTGCAACAGAGTGAGAGCGATAGTTTAGCAACAAAATTGACTGTTTATTCGAGCAACAGTATCCAACCAAACTCCAGAGTATCAAAGATTTCTCCATACTTATTTATTTTTTCGAAATTAACAACAAGCATAGGCAAAAAAAAAAAAAAAGTAAAACCAAACCATCAATTTCAACATGCAATTCATCAAACTCATTAAACAGAACATGCATTCATAACAACCACAAATCAAAATAAAAAATCGAAAAATAATTAAATAAATAATTGAAAGAAAGAAAAAGAAAATGAGAAAATGATTTGATACCTTACAGGAGAACGGCAAATTGGAACGGAAAAGCGAGACGGTGGATCTTCCGGCGAACATTGACGGCTTACACGGCCGTGCAGATGACGGAAGAACAGTTGCCGTGAAGTTTAACGCCGTGCGTGTGGCTTCCATTGAATGAACGAAGAAAAAAGGAACGAAATGTGAATGAAGGTTAAGACTTTGAAGCGTGCTTTGTGGGAAATGGGAGAGATAATATATGGATGATGATGATGAAACCCTAGAGAGAGAGAGAGAGAGAGAAAGAGATTGGATTTTAGAGAGAGAAAGGTAAAGTGTTGTTACAGTTACAGACTAACAGTCAGGGGCGTAAAACAAAATTATGGTCGGAACTTATTACTAGGATTAACATAAGAGTATTTACTTTAGTAATTTTTTTTAATTTAATATTTTGTCAGTCTCTATATTTAAGTATCTATTTGAGGTCTCTAAATTGAACTCTTTTTAAACTACTAGATATATTTATTACTTCTTTTCTTAAACATACCCCTAATTAATACTACTAATCTGCTTTGAAATATGAAAAGTCAAATTTAATACAGATACGAACAAATGACAATTTGATAATATTAACACACAAAATAGACACATTAATTACACTAACAACTTTTCTTAAGAAATGTGAAGAAAAAAAAAACAAAGAGGGCTTACGAATAGGGATGGAAGGAGTATAATATTATCACAAACGATAATAGTGTGAGTCATTTAGTAAGCAATGGTCGTGATGTTAGTACAGTTGTAGATAGTTGAATTGACGATAATTGTGTGTACAGGGTGGGTGTTGGTAATTCCTTTTTATTTTGGTGGAAACCGTGGGTGAAATGTGTGACCTTGAAAGATAGATCTAGTCGCCTTTTTGAGTTTTCTGATAACAAAATAGCTACGGTTGTTGAGATGGAGTATTTAGGGTGGGTGAGAGCGGATAAGCTTGGAAGTGGCACATGCCTTTACGGACGTGGGAAGAGGAGCAACTGAGGGAGAGTGGTGCTTGTTTGAACTCTCAAAGTCAATCTTTCTGCGTGGCGCCTCCTTCTCAACTGTCTACCAACCAACAACAATTTGGTAAAGAAAGGGGTGATTTCGGATACTTCTCATCAATGTGTTGGGGGGATGTGGTAATCTAGAGGACACCTGTCATTTATTTCTTCATCCCGATTTTTCCGTCAAATTTGGTTTGTCGTGTAATATTGGTTAGGCTTTGTCTTGGTTACGCCATTTAATATTTCAGATCATTTTGCTCAATTTGGTTCCTTCATAGGCTTTTCTAAACGCAAGAAAGACATTATTCGTTTAATTTGGGTTTTTTGGATTTTATTGAATGAAAAAAAATGCAAGAATCTTCAAAAATTCACAAAATACTATTCACCACTCACTTGACAACATAAAGGCACAATTTTTTGGTTGGTTGAAAGCGAAGTACAAAAATCTTGCTTTTAACTATCATTTGTGGTGGACTAATCCTTTAAATTTTTAGTAATAGTTCTTTTCACTTTCATTCAGGTCTTCCTTACTAGTTTATGATGTAACTTGATTTTTATCTTACTTCTCTCTGGTATACCTTATATGAAGGTAAATAAAAAAGTTTGGTTATTGAAATTCCATTTTAACTATTTTACATTGAAGAATCTATGATTTAAACTCCAACCACTATGATGTAATATACATGGGAGCCACCAACTCAAATGTATTTACGGGAAAAATATCTAACACTCTTTAGTTAAGTATAAGCTTGCTCATTTCTTCAATTGGTTTGTGGAATATCCATTATTCTATATTCTACTAAATGTTTGGTTTGTGGATCCCAAACGTGTGAAAGAGCACAGAAACTACTATTATGTGGTTTTCATGTGAAGGCATCTAAAATATCTGATTTTGGTGTAGGCCATTAACAAATTAGTTAGTATACAATACAATGATCGTTGTTCTATTTTACTCTTCCTTATCCTTATTATTATAAAAGTAAAACAACTACCTATTCTTGCATTCCACGTTCTTATGCACTATTAAATAATTCAACTTATGGCAAAAAAGTCATTTTCGACTGCAAGACGGATTTGCAAATAAGCAGTCTTTGACCTAGTTCAAACATTTTTTATTTTATTAAAGGGACCTAGTTCAAACATGTGTCCCACAACTTCTTAATTGACAAAATATGAATCAAACCCCTCAAAAAGAAATATGAATCAAACTATAAACAAAATTAGCATTTAAATTATTTTGATAAATTTATTATTTTGATATTTTAGAAATTCTTTAGAACTTAATTATTTTGCATCAACATTGTAGCACATAACATGGACTAACTTAACATATTTTGCATCCCACAACTTCAATTTTTTATTGTTAATTAACAATACTCTTTTAATTTTGTAACGTTAATTTTACCGAACACTTCAATTATTCTATCGGTCGTCAATCTCAATCATCAACTATGAGTTATAAACTTAAAACCACCAATCACCATAATTTTTTATTTTAATTAACAATACTCTTTTAATTTTTTAACGTTAATTTTACCGAACACTTCAATTATTCTATCGGTCGTCAAGATCAATCATCAACTATGAGTTATAAACTTTAAACCAATCATCATTATAAGTTATCATCTAACTTATCATATATTATTTTTCATTGAAAAAAATATCCGTTCTTTTTACCATATAGTAGTAACTAATCCAAGATAGAAATATTTATTTAATGGGTCAAAAAAGAAATATGTAATTAAGAGTTCTATGGCATACAAAATACTTGCAACCTCGCCTTATCATTCAAACACACACACGTGTATGTGTAAAAATTACATTAAGGAAATTAATTGGAAACAACTTTAAATCTTTAGAAGAGACACCCAATACATGACTTGCTTGATAATATTCATAATCATGCAAAAAAACATATATGAAAAAACAAAAAAGTGTTTCATATAAACTTTGTGAAAACCATTGGTAGCAAAGTTTGTGCAGCTAGTATGAATAATATGTTTAGTTTGTTGCTCTTCAAGCTTCCATTTCCCACTGATGCATCCCCTGAACGAAATTCTGGAAAAGGTGGTGAATCAATTATATTTGGGTCATCTCCTAAAATAAGTTGAGGTGGTGGCGGCGGCGAACCAATTATATTTGGTTCATCACCTAAAATAAGTTGAGGTGGTGGTGGCGATGATGTTTGCTTACTTGGTGACGATGCCTTGAGAGGTTGACACTTCATTCCCGATAGACAATTATTTGATGTGCTAAAAATAACCAAATTAGTTAAAGTTAGAAACTATATAACCAGAAAAATTGTTAAAAAAAACATTGAGCAACAAATAAATTATAAACAAAACGATCTATATATCTAATGTTTTAGATGAATAATTAGTAAGAAAACAATATTTGATGAAAATGTGGCATTCAGAACTACTTATGTAACGATAATGAAAGTAAAAAATATCGAAGGTTCAGTACATAAGATTAGAACACATTTACTTAATGAAATTAGAATCGGTTGACGATAATGACTTCAACAAGCAAGTATTTTCTAATTTCATATAATAGATTCATCATTTAATCTTACATATTCCTCTCAATTTTTCTCCAACCTCTCCTTCCATTTTCTAATGCAATAGGAAAATAATAGAGAATTTCAACTTACTCAGTTTCAATTTTCTTATTCACCAAAGATGCAGGTATAGAACCATTGAACCTATTGTAAGACAAGTTCCTGCATGAATCAAGAAAAAAAATGTTTTCATTTTGTTGAACTCAAATAATGTGTTGCATTTGTTGAAACAAAAATGTGAATAAAATGAAACTTACAATGTCTTAAGATTAGGCAAAAGGCCTAGGAAATTAGGAATAGGTCCTTCAATAGTATTATTTTGCAAATCACTGGAACACATAAAACTTTAATATATCAGATATACAATATAATATAATAAACTATTGGTTAATCATTTCAAAATACACCCTCTGGTCGTTATTATTATTATAAGCAAAAATCAATATTTTAGATACATTCATTAAATGATGTATATAGTCTATAATAAAGACTATATACATCGTTAATTGAATGAATCTAAAATGTAGATTTTTGCTTATAATAGTGACCGGAGGGTGTCGATAGAACAAAACAAAGCATTTTTTTTTTGTAAGTATATATCTCACATTGTTTCAAGTGCAGTCATGGAACTGAAATCTGGAAGAGTGCCTTGCAACTCATAAGCACTAAGATACCTATATTTTTAAGTCATATACCAAATTATTAGTAGCTATTATTTCTTCAAAAAAATTAAAATATTAGTAGCTATTATATTATATACATAGTTTATGAAATTTATATATTAAAGTGATATTAATTACTTACAATGCTGTTACACGAGGTTTGGCATCAGAGGTACATTTTATCCAATCCCAACTATAAGGATATGGTAGACAAGGGTCTCCACTCCAATCCACAAGCACTTCAAATGCCAACTTAAGTTGTAACAAACCTTCCACTAATTTGACAAAATAAAACACAAATATAAAGTTAATTGAAAAATAAAAGGAACTCATTGTAAATTAGTATAAATAAGTTTTACGCAAACATCTAAATATATTTTATCATCTTGTCATCATTATAATTTGGGTTAGACATAGCACAACTCTATAAAATCGATTTATAAGTTTCCTTAAAAAAATTGACTTATAAGCTGAAGACTCCCCACCATTTATTCAGTGTGAGTCTCAAGACATCCCTTTTATGCCTACAAGTGGACATCTCGACCATGAACCGAGCTGTCTAATAGTGGGTGGCCAAAGAGATCTTAGATTATCTTTGATATCATCTTAAAATTTGGATTGACTCGATAAAAATCAGTTTGTAAGGTAAAAATTGTCTACCATTTATACACCGATTTTCAAGTCATATCTTATTTAATTAACCTATTTTGAGCTTGTTTTCAAAAACTCTTCCAAGTTAGTTTATGATAACAGTTCATAGCTAATATGAAAATCGTTTGACTTTATGTTAAAAAAATAATTTATACATAAACACTTATATGATACGCGTTTAAACTATAAGTACTTAATTTAATAAGCTGTTCATCCAAACAAAATTTAATCACTTACCATCTCTGCTATCAGTTCCAGCATTGAATGCATCACTTATTGTAAAAACTTCAAGAGCATTAAGTATAGGAGGAAGAGTAGAAGACTCTGAAGCTTGTAGAACAAATGTAGTATTTGCTGAAGCTGTAATATTGGTAATATACACTTCTTTCACACTTCCAAGAGGAGGAACTATAGGACTCAAAAAGGGCTTGTCATCTATATACATCTGAATTGATCTTTTTCCAAAAGCACTTTCCATTATTTCTGAGAAATAAGCATTTATATAAACATCATTTTCCTCTGCTGGAAGTCTATTGATGAATTGCATGTATTCATTTGTGCTTGATGAAACAATAGCATTTTTTAATGCAGCTTCTGGTGGATGATCTTCTGCTGTGCTAATGTCAAAGCTTGATTCCTCGCTTTTTACTTCGGAAAGTAGGATACCGTATGCTGGTGTCCATATTCGATCGTAAATGTCGTCTGGATACCTAGTTTGTTCCAATCAATGCACCAAACAATAGCGTCAAAAATGGTTTTAAGTTGCAGTTGCAATTACGCTGAGAAACTTTATATTGTGGCCGATGTGGGTGAAAGTGAAATTTCGGTTGCAATATTGTTACATAGACTTTTTCGACTTTCTTTTAGGTACGTTACATAAACTTTAAAAACCCTTTATAGTGGGGCTGCAATTGCAGTCGCGGGCCGCAATTTAAAACAATGATTTGAAATATCAAAATTTCATAAATTGGACATTCATATATGAATATTATTTGTCTTTTTCCTATAATATTATTAATTACTTATTATCTCGCTCTAACAATTTCTATCTATACAATAAATAGGTAATGATATTATTAACTAAATAATAATTAATATTGCATTAATTAAAGGTATAGAGGGAGTAATTTGGAATACCTTATAGTTTCATTTCCACCAAAAGCATATCTCCATTGCAAAATCAAACCATGATTGGTATCAAAATGACTATACATTGTAGGATCCAAGCTTCTTATTTCAAGTGATGATATAAAAGGAAATTGATTAGGTTTTGTTTGAGCAACACATATGCTAGTGAAATTTCCTTTGGTTACATATATTGCTTCATAATCAACATAATAAAAATTTGTGGTATTAACAGTGGCCCAATAGTTACCATCAAATTGAAGATCAAACACTGGTGGTGATAATTTATTATCATAATTTCCATAATAAAAGCTTGCCCTAGCAAGAACTTTTTCACCTTTTGGAACTTTGATGGAATAGCAATTTTTCTTTCTAGTTGGGAAATATCTTAGAGTGCTTAATGGGCTAGAACTTGATGAATAGACCTCTTGAGGCACACCATTTTGAATGTAATCATCATCACCACTCCATCTTATATTGTTTTTATCAGTGAATGATTTAGAGGATCCACAATTGATACTCACAAAGATTGTGAGGGAAGGTTTTGAGAATGATAGCAAAGAGATTGCTATGAGTAAAAGAAAACTTAAAAGGCTTTTCATGGTTATGAAGAGGTTTATGCAAAGGAAATGGTAATTAACTAGATGATGATTTGTGTTTAGGATAAGTATGTTTGGCTATATATAATGATGCCATAATAATTTTATTAATGATGTGTATATAGTTGACTAGCCCGCAAATTAAGTTTGTTTTGAACTTTTGTTTATTATTTAATTGTTGATTGGGATAGCACTCAAGGGTATTTTGGTTGATTCATGATATTCCATTTTTCTATAGTAATGGTTGATTCATGCTTTATATTCCTATATTTGACTTAATTCAGATTTTGATATTATATATGTTACAATTTAATTGTGACAACTTCAAAATGTTATCCTTTTTGTTTTTTTATTAGACATTATTCATCTATAGGTTTTGTTAGACCTCAACTAATTATTCCAAGTTGAATCAAGTGGAGGAGACAAAATTTCATGTTGACAAAATTCAAGTTCAAATCGTTTTTCAATCTTATTTTCTTTTTTTGCATGTCAAAAACAATCATGATTCTTTAACAAGGATAGAACCCATGACTTTGTTTTAGAATAGTGTGGAATGGCATTTTGAGTTGATGAAGTTTTTCTTGTGTTCTTATAAATCAGGATTTGACTCATGATCATTAGTAATTGGTGGTTTGTTTGCTTATGGTAGAGTTATGCGTGAGAGGATGCATGTTATTTGAATTGCAACTATTTAGTCTTTGGATATAAGATTTTTTTTGGATGATTTTTTCACTTTAAATTATACCTTAAACATGGTGTTTTTTCAAAACTATAAAACTTAAACTATATTTGCACAACCTCAAGGGTGTATGCGGATCACTGGTGTTTGGGTTTTATGGCGTTTTGAGATTGGTTTCTTGGGTCTCATCATGTCTTTATTTTTTGTTTTGGATCTTGTTTTGAAATGACATTTGTACCTTTGAACTATTCTTAATTAGTACACTTGAGAGGAGTATTGGAAATTTAAAGAGTCCCACAAGAATGATTAACAAAAACTAAGATGTTTACATACGATGGAGAGTTTAAGCTCATTAATTCCTTTACCATAAACCTTAAGAACAAAATTAATCCACTACTATGTCACACTCTAAATCCAATTACATGTAGAATAAAGATCGAGCATCATTCTTTCAAAAAAAAAAAAGATAGAGCATCAATAGAGTTTATAAAGAGTGACATTTCGCACCTTATAAGTTGGTTTTATAATTAAGGGTTAAACTCAATATAAAAATCTAATATGGTATTAGAGTATATGAAGACTATCTACCATTTATATTCACGCACAAGGCGTGTGTATTGAGAGTCTCACATAGAATAAAGAAGTCAGAGGTTGAGTGGAATATATGAAAAGTGATATTTCTTAATTTATAAAAACTTAATACACTGGGTTGAGTATTTATTTTTATATATATATTTACTTTATTTTTTTATATAGAAAAAAAAACTGCCTAATCATAGTTTTTTAGGGTACCTAATCATAGTTTTATTCATCGTAAAGAATATGATTTAATGAAACAAAGATAGAATTAAAACAGAAAATATCTGTCAACAGGTGTAGAATGTAATACCCTTAGTTTGACTTGTCTAAAATAAAAATTTGTCGGCAGTCAGAATGAAAAAATAATTCTGAGAAGGGACAAGAATGGAGGTCAAATTCCAAATTTTGGGAATGCCTCAATTTTATTAGCTAGCAATGCTCGTCACAACTAGGATTACATTAAATTTATTCACTAAACATTCTTAGGATCTTATTTATTAAGGGAGTACCATTGATATATCAAACATGGTAGTCATGATTGTTACTATATATTAATATTAATACTCAATTTAAGTACCATTGATAAAAAAAAAAATTAAGGGAGTACCATTGACATATATGTAAATGTACTTTTAAAAATAGAGATAATTCAACTCACGACATGCATAATTTTGTTCACGTTTAAGATTGAATGGAGGAATCATGGTCGGTATATTGTCTATAGTTTGTTTATGTATGAATCTAATTTTATTGTGATCTGATAAGTGACGAATTTGTTTATTCACAAAAAAAAAAGTGACGAATTTGTTTTTTTCCTCATATGTTCTTATGACACTTCTTAACTTTGATTGTTAAGAAAATCATTACACTAAAATAAATGCCAATGCCTATTATTATACAGTTTTGTAGTAAATATACGTGATATTTTTTTTTGGTGTACAAATATATGCGTGATATAAATGCACATATTTTATAATATGTTTTTATAATATATGGCATTAATTAGGCATTAGTATGGAAACACGTGCTCGGAACGAGTTAGAATTTTGTCATACATATAATATTGGATGGAGATGTGGTATCATTCTCGTTTCACTGATTGCTCTCTGTATAATTGGTTGATCTACACCAATGTTGGCTCTCCCATAAGGTCTAACCATGCTATCATAGCTCGGTTCGACTTCACCGAGAAGTATAAGTGGTTCTTGGTTGTAGATCTTGGATGCAGAAAGTCTCATACTTGAAGGAGAGATGTCAATGTGTCAAGTGTGAGTTAAAGTTTCACATTGAATGCAAGAGTATATGTTGAGAAACATATAAGTGATATGACTCATATACCTAATTTCATAAGGATTAGGGTGAAGAAGTGGCGTTAATTAAACTCATTTGTGTAGATTCTCTTTGTCTAATGTGATGATCAAACTTGTAGGATCCCGAAAAGTTACAACATTATGATGAACTATTTTTTTAGTTTTTGAATTTCATTTGTTTAACTTTTTTATCTTAAAATATAATTTTTAGATGTCATTCTTTATCATGTGAATGTTTCCATTCAACCTCTATTATTTTAAATTCGTCAAATTTTAGACTTTGGTGACGAATGACAATGAAAAATTGTATATGAGTTATGTTGAGTTGACAAAATACATCCTTTGCATTTACGAATAAATATTAAAATTGTTCTTATGTAGGAATGCGCCAACTTAACTGAAGTGAGATTGTGTTCCCCAACACAAAAGTCTCAAATTGTTGATAGTATTGAAAATTGTCTCATTATGTTGTCGTCAAAAAAAAAAATTGGGGAAGGGAAGTAGAGGAAAAAATAGATCATTTTTTCACTTTTTTTTAGAGTGTCTTTGTAAGGATAAATCAATGCATGTGATTAATATATTTTTATTAATAGGAGTTATCATACCCCAATTTTTGACCTAAGATATCACTGACACGTGTCGTTTGACTCTACATTCATACGCAATTTGACCTGATCGATCTCAGACGTTTCAGTGAAAATTTCGACAGAGAGGTATTTTAAAATACCTCATTTTGGTTCCGAGTCGGGCCTTCTTCTTTCTTTATTTTTTATCTTGTATTTAATTTCCATCTCTTATTTAAGTTTTTAATTAACTTTAATCTTGTATAAAAATCTTTATTTTTCTTTTGTAATTAAA